>Ga0137308_100027_pt1 | contig 226058 bp, 201 predicted proteins | sample Inofrocosms_June_FD_97181 | JGI IMG/M metagenome (GOLD analysis project Ga0137308, IMG submission 97181) | Mouse cecal microbial communities from Vienna, Austria - N-Acetylneuraminic and N-Acetylglucosamine D2O microcosms_June | ecosystem: Host-associated > Mammals > Digestive system > Large... | reverse complement strand
GCAAGTCAGTAATCTTATTTTACTCTGAGGTATTTTTTTCTCAACCTTCTTTCTTGGAATTCCCTATACTTGAATTATACAGGAAGCTCCTATAGATTTATTAAAAGCACCAGGCTTTCTATCAAAATCTATAGGAGATCCTATATAAAATCAAATATCAAAGACCACTAGATGTTGTGGTGGCTCTCAAGCATTAGAATACCAAAATCAAATGGCTCTCAAGCGATAAAACGGTGGCTCCGAAGCGTTAGAATATTCAGCAAGCCGCATTTCGTCTATAGCTGGCGGCTGGAGCCGACCGATACCCTCCCGGTGGGGAAGAAGCCATGCTTATCGCTGCGGGAGCTGGAAAAGCAGATCGGCTATGACCTTGATTCCCTGTCAGACCCTCTGGGGAAGAACATCACGGTCGGGGAGCTGGTGGAACGCTACCTTGCAACGAAAACGGGGGCCAAGCCGAACACGCTCACGAATTACAAATTTGTGCAGAACCTTCTCAGGGGAGAGGCTTTTAATGACAAAAAGATTTCGCAGGTAAAGACATCGGATGCAAAGCTGTTCCTGATCAAGCTGCAGCAGGACGGGAGGCATTACAGCACCGTAAAGACCGTGCGGGGCGTCCTGCGCCCGGCTTTCCAGATGGCGGTCGATGATGACGTGCTGATGAAGAACCCCTTCGGCTTTGAGCTTGCCGGGGTGGTGGTCAATGACAGCGTGACGAGGGAAGCCATCACCAAAGACCAGATGCGAAAGTTCTTAAAATTCATCCATGACGACAATGTCTACTGCAAGTATTACGAAGTAGTCTATATCCTTTTCCATACGGGAATGCGGATTTCAGAATTCTGCGGGCTGACCCTCCGGGATATCGACCTGGAGAACAAGGTCATCAACATCGACCACCAGCTACAGCGGACTTCGGCAATGAAGCTGGTCATTGAATCCACCAAGACGAATGCCGGGACAAGGAAGCTGCCCATGACGGAAGATGTGGCGCAGTGCTTCCGAGCGATCATCGAGGACAGGGAAGAACCAGAGTACGAGAGGGTGGTGGAAGGATATGCCGGATTCCTTTTCACGGATAAGAATGGCTATCCAGAAGTGGCTATGCATTGGGAACACCGATTCAACCACATGGTCAAGCGGTACAATGATATCTACCGGGTGCAGATGCCGAACATCACGCCCCACGTCTGTCGCCATACCTACTGCAGCAACATGGCGAAATCAGGCATGAACCCCAAGACGCTCCAATACTTGATGGGGCATAGCGATATCGGGGTGACGTTGAATACCTACACGCACCTTAGCTTGGAGGATGCCACGGACGAACTGCGGCGGATGGAGGACTTGGAGAACGCTAGGAAGGAACTGGAAAAGAACAAGGAGGAGAAGCCCGTCTCACAGAAGATGTTCCGGGCGATCTGAATAAGGAGAGTTTTGCGCCCTGCTTCGGCAGGGCATTTTTTGCTTTGAAATGAAATGAGGGTATGATATACTAAATTCACGTTTGGAATTTTTGAATTGCGAGTATGTCGTGAAGAATCGGGGATTGATTATGAGCATTGGCGATATTGGACAGAATATGTTAATAGGAGTTGTTTCAGGAATAATTTCTAGTGTTATTGTTACCAGAACGTTTATGATAATACAAGGTTACCTAAACGAATTTGCACAGATAAGGATAATCGCCTTAAAAATATATCGAGTAAATATATATCTACATGTGATTGTATCTCAAGCTTCAAAATATGTTACTTACGAAGAAAATCCTAATAAAATGATTAGGGAAATTGCGGATTTCCATAAAGAAGCTGTATTTGTTAATAAAATTTTGAAAGAAGTGAGAGACGAATGCCTTTTTTCACAATATAGTTACAATACTTTAGAAGAATATAAAAATGGTGTGAAAGCGGCATTTATAAATAATATTGATGATATAGAAACATGTAGTGTTGATGAATTAGGAAATTTTGCAACTCAAACTTCGAGACTGGATGATGAGTACAAGAAAATAGATAAAAGAAAAAGAACCAATGATATTATGAAAATGATTTTGAAAGACATCACAATTTGGATTTTTTCGATTGGAGTTTTACTTGTTTCTTTAATATTGATTGCATAGCACTAAATTGTAAAGTACATATTAATTTGTATTTCAGTAGAGTAGTAAAAATCCCCAATTCCTACTACGTTTTTACTACGATTGACGGAATCAATATGCCCCGTTTTGCCCCGATTTGCCATTTCCGTTACATTTTTAACAATCTCCACGGAAAAAGCAAACCTCGCAAATCGCGCCAAAACACGGCAAATCGGGGCATTTTAGGAGGTAATTTTATCATGATAAAAATACTTTTCGTCTGCCACGGCAACATCTGCCATTTTCGCTGAAACCCCGATAAAATGGGACTTTTTCATAAGTAGAAAGAAGGTTTACAACCATTTTACAACTTTTAAATTAAGCCCCGATATGGTATGCCATAAGAAAACGGCAGCTTTGCCATTTGTGTGTAAAATTGCCTTTGAAGGAAAAGGGTTGATAAAGTTTTATCCGTTGCGTATAATTATAACAATAGGGTTGTGATGGGAGGAAATGATTTTGGAACAAATTATAAAGCAAATAATTGAATGTGAAAATAAAGAATATGATGAGTTCATGGAATATCAAGAAAAGAGAATACTAGAGTTGAAAGAACTTCAAAAAAGAAAAAAGCGTGGAGAAGATATTGATCTTTCAAGTGTTTTGAGCGGCTTAAGAAAGAGTGGAATTTTAGATTCTAAAAATAATATTGCAATGCCGTATTTAGCTGTTTTGGGGAAAGAACGGTAGAATTATGAGGAAAAAACAACACAGGATGTATTCCACAATGCCCAATCTTGTATTGGCATTTCATGGCTGTGATAAGAATACATATGATGATATTTTACATTGTAATGGGAAATTGCATAAGAGTACACATGAGTATGACTGGCTAGGAAATGGAATGTATTTTTGGGAGCAGAATTTGGAACGGGCTTGGAATTGGGCGGAAGAGGCAGCAGCAAATCCTAAGCGAAAAGTAAAAGTGCCTGCAGTTATCGGGGCTGTAATAGATATGGGATATTGTTTGAATCTGTTAGATAGTAGAAGCATTAAATTATTAAAGAATCAGTATGAAATGTTTGAATTAAAAATGTCTTTGAGTAATAAAGAAATCCCTTTGAACAAAGATGTTGGAGATAATACAGATTTGTTATTGAGATATTTGGATTGTGCTGTTATTGAGGAGTTGCATACTGAACGGGAAAGTCAGGGATTAAAGGCTTTTGATACGGTGAGAGGATTATTTCATGAAGGAGAACAAATATATAATACATCAGGATTTTTTGAAAAAACACATATTCAAATTTGTGTAAGAAATCCTAATTGTATAAAAGGTTTTTTTGCACCGAGAGAGATTGACGAGAATTGGAGTATTGTTTAGTAGTCTTCAAAAAGATACTATTTGACCAGCTATCTTAGATCGTGCATAAAAAAGAAATAAATTTTTTGATACCATCTATATTATAAGCAAGGAAGGTGAAATACCTTGGCTTGCAGAGCAAACTATTCTCTTATATCTTTTGCGATTTCCTCTATGGCAACGATGACGGTTTTAGATATATGAAGCAAAAGTATATATTCTTGTTCTGCACATTAAATTGATCATAGTAATCACCTTTCTCCTTTTATAAAATGAAAAAATTGTTTGTTAAAGAAGAAGCAGCCTTGCCTTAGGACTGCTTTTTCTTATGAACGGGATATTCTCTGATTAATTTTTTCTGATTTCTTTAAGTTCCAGTTTTAAGTCACACATTTCGTTGATCAGGTTATAGTCGATGCCTGCATCAATCCATCTGCACAAGTCTCTATATAAAATATGATTTCCACCCAAAATATCACAAAAGAGCAGCATAGTGCTTTTGATGGAATACCCATGCAGATTCATAAATTTTTCTATCTCATCGGATGATGGAATCGTTAAATAAAATGCAAGTTGAAGATAAAAATCAAATTTAGCTGGCAGGGTTCCCTTTGTATAACGCTTCCAGTTTTTCCTGTCTATTCCTTTTCCCTGCAGATAGTTGCTTACAAGGAGCTTCTCATAACCGTCAAAGGAAAAGCAGTCAGTATGGTTAAACCTGTTTCTATTTTTGGCAGGGTCATATATATTGTCAAATGTTGCTGTCAGATACTTGATCTTTTCAGAGGTATCCATGTTTCTCAGTTTTTCGCTGTCAATGATCTTCATGCCGTTTAACGGCAGGGAAGTAAAATCATATGTTGCATAGAACTTACTACGGGCAGCGGCAAGTTCTGTTATCCTGTTTATGTAAACCATTTTATGCTTTTCCGCATCAGCTACAAGCGGGATTGACCATGCGCCTTTGAGAGAAGGGTCTTTATATAAATCTTTGTATAGGTCTTTATAATGCTGAAGTGCCCTACATCTGCTGCTTGCAATCTTACTGTCATTATGTTGCATTTGCTGTGGTTCTGTATGTTTTACCATATAGGCATAGACAGGCATTACATCCCGCTCATGGATTTCCTGTATAGAAGGGCCAGCGACATCCATAACAAGCCTGTCAAGTGGGTTGCGGGAATCTACGCTGATCCATATGCCGTCAAAGGTAAATGGCATGGAAGAGTAGCGGTAGGCTTCCCTTGCCGCGGCAAATTCTTTCTGCTCCATGATGCCTGAATCAGTAAATTCATCTATCGTGTTTTGAAATCCTTCAAAATCTCCGCTAACAAAACAATCGTAGACAGAAGTATTCAGTGCTTCCAGTTCGTCATATAGCTGTCTGTAGGATAGTCTGTCTTTCATTTGTTGGTTTCCTTTCTGGAATAAAAAGATGCGTATGTCCTAAACAGATTATAGCAGTTATGGAAATGGAAGAAAAGAAAAACAAATACTGCAATTGATAAAGCCGCCTGCAAGATACAGGCAGCTTATTGGATATATCTATTTCTAGATCATAGATTGAAAACACGTTCATAAGTTATACTTTTCTTTCAACGGGTAGTAGATATAATCTACACGGATATCATTCCAGTTCTGCCTTGGGATTCTCATATTCTGGAAGAAACTGTCCCGTTTAGTGAGTCCTGATCTTTCCTGTCTGGAATAATCGTAACCCTGCTCATTTTCTTTATCCCGCAAAGAAAGGATTCTGTCGGCATCCGACATATACACCTGTAAGGTTATCTGTGGGAAAAATCCAAGATACCTCTCCAACATGAGATAGATGCAGATGATATTCTCATAAATTTTTTTGAGATACATATTGTTGCATTTATCGAAGATGCCAATGGTGATATTTTTCCCTGTCGGCTTTCCGATGAAGAAGAATCCTGCGGCTGTCATATTGAAAAGGGAATAGTAGTTCCTTCTGTATTCTTTGGGTGAGGAGATCAGATCCCTTTCTCTTTCTAATCGCTCTTTTATGTCCAGATAACCAGAATAATCATCGTCAATCTGATATCCAAGAAAATTTCGCTGGTGATGATATAAGTCAGCGGTGATCTTGTAGTAATCATCCATAAAATCAGATACACGGGGAAAACCAGAGGCGATAAGTTCCTTGTCTTTGATGGGAAACTTCTCGTAAAGGTTTCCATATAACTGATAGACTGACATCTGGTTTTCTGTTGTAAAAATAGAGATACAGTAGTCTGTTAAGAAATTCATCAGATTCTGTAAGGTCAGTTCTATGTCAAGTTGCTCCATCATTGGAACAGCCTGCCTTATGATGAATTCTGTCCTGTAAACATTGTGCCAGATCTTTCTATTATTCAGCTTGACAGAGCAGGAATCCCTTGTGCTGCAATCGTGGTACATGGCAAGGGGAAACTTTGTCATGATATAAAGGCAGGTCTTTGTATCAGTAGCCTGTTTTTTGACTAACAGACCATAGGAGAGAAGGTCAGCGATCATATCATTTGCCTTATGTTCACCTATCTGGTAGAAGATCCTGACCAGTGTGACTGCCTGCTTTCTCAGCATAAATCCGCCGCCTATGTAGAAAAGTATATTCGATATGGGTATATTCCTGTTAAAACATTCTTCCTTTGCCAGTCTGCTTTTCGTTCTGGCAGAGATATTTTCGTTCCTGTACATATGTGATTTCACACTCCTTTTTATCTGTCTGTAAGCACTTGAAAGGCTTACCTTACATCATAGATAAAAGGAGTGGATTGATAATCTGGCAGATAGATAGAGGGTTGTGGTGGAAAATACGATATTTGAAGAAAGATATAGTAAAAGCCCCTCGAAAGAGAGGCGGTGAAGCAAGAGAGGCAATTATTTCATAGCCAGCCTTTCTATTTTTAGCTCTTCGATGTTTATATCTTTCGGCAGAATGCCAAATAAGGATTTGGCGGTTTCCACTCTGTCATGGTATGGACTGGTCAGTTTTGCCACTACTTCTCCGTTTCTTGTGATAAAAACATCTTCCGTAGCAGATATCTGTAGATATTTTTCAAGATTGTTTTTAAGTTCTGTTGCTGTAATTGACATATAAAGAAGACTTCCTTTCTACTACTATTATAATAATTTAAATTTCCCGATTGTAGAAATTGCTTTATTTAAATGATTATGTCATATTTTAAGTAAAGACTGGCGGTTGATTCGATGTTATGTGTAATTACATTAAACACTTTCTGCCATTCCTAACTGCAGGCTGTTGTCAGTCGTGTACCAGCCAATTATTCTGTCTCTGCCATCAATCTGCATTTCAAGCAGTTCGTCACAGCTTTTATCAGTGTATATAATTACTGCGGACAACAATGTGACTCCATCGTTATCCAGATAAATTGGATTTTTAGCCCAAGCCATTGATCGGGATATTTTAAAGCCATTTCTTCAAAAGTTAATCTTATAAAATCTCCTTTGATTGATAAAAATGCCCCTCGGAGGAGGGGCAGTAGAACGTGATTATTTCCAGAACTTATCCATGTATTCCTGAGCGGTGTCTTCTGATAAGGAGAATTTCACCATTAACTGATTTTGGGTTTTAGTGTATGGAATATCCATTTCCTGTAGGCTTTCAATTAATGCCTGAATACCCTTAATTTCTCCTTTTAGAACTCCTTCTTTTTCAACCTCATCAAATAAAGTACACATATTAACATCTCCTTTCATGGATAACGCATTGTAATCAATCTTGAGTTTAGTGGCTCCTGCCACGGTCATGACCACTGTTTTGTCTACATTATGTTCTAAGGCATATTCTATGAATTTTTCCTTGGCCTTATTCTTTGTGATGCCTTTTTTCAAAACTACTTTCAGCATATCAAAAAATGTGATATTTGTCATGTTGTGGAATACCAGATCATTCTTCCTTGCTTCCACAAGAAGCATTTTGTAATCGTTGACAAAGGGCTTCATCTTATCAGGAATGTTTAGCATCCCGTGAAGGGTAGTAGCCCCGTCCCAAGGATGATCGCCGTAATAGACAACAACGGTGATGACAGGAGTAAATTTGTCTGTCCGTTTCATTCTGGAAAGGTATTCATCATCTGTCATTTCATCTTTTTTCTGGTATTTCTTGGCATTGCGGTCATACTGCTTTTTGTATGTGCCGTAATCATAACCCATAACCCGCATCGGCATGGCATAGTGTATATGCTCCTGTGATTCTATGCCGAGCATGACTAATTCAACCCCGTAAGCGGTAGATCTTTTATGGATCTTTATGTTGTCTCTGGATACCTTGATGCTCTCGGCATATTCCCTGTGTTCAAGGATAGAAGATTCCTCCGTGTCGGCATCTTCCAGCTCATCGGGAGAGATCACCTGTTCACCGTCAAACAGGACTGCGTTAAAGAAATCAGCAAACTGTCCGTTGTCATTCCAGTAATTCTTTAGTACTGTATCAGGCTTTAGACCCTGTGTTTTCTTTGGCATTCTGTAGCCCCTTTCTTCTGTGTAATTGTAGTATACTATCAAATCATCATGGTTTCAAGCATATCTGTGGGAATACAGGGGGATTCCGTCATATAGATCAATCCCCCTGTATCATTATGCTCTATAAAAGAATTCCTCAAAGATATTTTCACATTCCTTAACGGATTTCAGATCGTAGTGACCGTGATTGAGGCTCTGGTTGAGTTCATTCCAGCCAGTCCAAACGGCATAAGTGCCGTTATCATTTTTTGCTGATACCATAAAGAGATAGCTGTCATCGGGGTGGCTGGATTTTCTTCTGATCTCCAATACTGTGTATTGGGGAAGGTTCTCTTTGAAGTAGATTTCTATATGTTCCCTTACTTCGTTTAAATTTATGTTCATAAAATTTTGTCCTCCTGTTTTCAGATTAATGGTAGTTTATAAAAAGAATCCCCCATGACTTTGAGAAGTGTCTGGCTTTCCTTCTTATTGCAAGTAATCATAAAGTGGTAGAACACAAGCCCTGAGAATGTCTGCTGTAAAGTCCTGTGGTCCGTTGCCATTATTTGTGCAGCTTCTTCCATCTTAGGGCTGCCCGTCATTGCTATTTTTTTCGCAATAAAAGGAATTTCAGCAAGCTGTCTGCCTATCAGTGCAGATTTCTCATTCCGAAGGTCAGTCCTGTAGGCGGGTTCTGATAAGATTTTTATCCAGCAAAGGTCTAAATCTTTCATAAGGTGTGATGTTTTCACTTCTTTCGCAACCGCTATAGGGTTGAAGCAGAAGTTGTTTACTTCGTGGGAAAAGTAGGATGCGATTTCCTTTGAACTTGCTGTTTTTAAATCAATCATAGATTTCTCCCTTCTTTTATCTTCTGGTCAGTTTTTCTGTTTCAGTTTCCTGTTTTTCTTTAAACTTTATTTCCACGGAGCCGTACTTTGCCCGTATATAGGACATGGAGGCAGGCTTGGAGCTGAACTTGTGGAAGTCATCGAAATGCTTGTACCACATCTGTTTCTGGCTTGCCCAGCGGAACCCAAGTGCCTTCAGCTCCTTTCTGTATGGGTAACAGTCTGACACCCATATCCAGACGCCGATCACCTCAACGGTAATATCCTTAAATCTGGAAAGCTGCATGATCGCCTCCCTGATTTGGGCGTCTTTTTGCCAGTCATACTGTTGTTTCTGCTTGTCCGTGGCTTTGTTGTATGTATCCTCATGCTCATAGTCGTATTTTAGTTTCTTGAACAGGCGGTCATATTCGGCGTTGATTTCTTTGATCACATCCTCGTTACCGCCGTTGTCAGGATGGTGCTTTACGACAAGCCGCCGATATTCTTTGCGCAGTTCCTTTAATGTTGTGATTCCATTAAACCATTTCATGCCATGTTCTCCCTTCACAAAAGTTTTGCTTCTCTGAAACTCAGATAAGAATTATGACCAATGATGATATGGTCAGCCAGACAGATATTCAGCAGTTCCCCGCAGTCCTTCAGCCGTTTTGTCAGTTCCATGTCACATTCGCTGGGAACAGGGTTTCCAGATGGGTGATTGTGGCAAAGGATGATCTGGACGGCACCGATAAGTGCTGCCCGTAAAAAGACTTCCCGTGGGCTGACAAGGCTTGTGCATATGGTTCCTTTGGATAGAAAAAACATCCCTAAAACTTTGCACGAATTGTTAAGTGCGATCAGATAGACATGTTCTTCTGCCAGTTCATCCATATGCAGAAGTTTCTTGAGCATAAGGGAGATTTCTTTTGGGCTGTCCATCTTCTGGCATTCGTAATTGATGCCTTTTTCTTTCACTAAAACAGTCCTGTCATGGTCTGTGATCCTTGCATCATAAAAGTCGATCCGCATGGTGTCCTCCATTCTGTAAAAAAGGGATGCACATATAAAAGCTGCATCCCTGAAACAAATTTATTCTGTGTCCTGTGTAAGCTCTTCGGGAGGATCTTCTGCCTCCGTTTTCTCGCTAAATTCTGTCTGCTCAGAGTCAGTAGCAGTATAGGAAGCAGCATCCTCAGCGACAGAAGCGCAGCCAGCATCTTTGTGGCTGTCAGCATTTTCTTTAACGACTGCATTTTCTGCTTCATCTGCCGTAGGATCACTTTCCACCAGATCAGCATCCGTTGAGGGGGTGCTGTCATCTGACGGGGCAGGCTCCTCAAGGGAAGAATCCCCTTCTGCTGAAGTAGATTTGTTAGTAGAAACAGCTTCTTCTGTTACCGCAGATTCGTCAGCAGAAACACCTTCTTCTGCCAGAGCAGATTCATCAGCAGGAGCATCTTCATTTGATAAGGATGGCTCCTGTTCTGCCTTGTCTGCTTCTGCCAGTTCAAAATAACCGACAAGGGAGGTTCCCATGATCTCAATTCTCTTTAAGGTCTTCTCCTTCTTGATGCTGCCAGAAGAGCAGTACTGCTTGTACTCTTCGTAGCACTCTGCAAAGAAATAGGAAAACCATTGTCTGAAATACATGGGTCCTACGCGGTAGAGGTTCTTGACGGGATCATAACTATCTCCCATAGCAGTGTCAGCGGCGAGCATAGCGATGGGGATATTGATCTTCTTGAGCATTTTGTCCTTTTCAGGGAAAACTTTCTCAAGATAGTCGATGATGTCATAGAGCCTGTTTTTCTGTTCCTCCGAGTAATTGTTTTTGATGGAGGCAGCATACATCATGATCTCATCCGCAGAGATGGAAGAGAACTCATACCCTTCATACCTGTTGTCGAGAAGCATCATAGCCTGCAGTAAGGTACACATGTCATCAGATTTCCTTCTCTGCAGAGCGGAGAACTGGCAGATCTCCGAAAAGAACCTGTCAGACAGGATCGACTTGATGAACTTTGCGTTTTCAACACCGCATAAAGGCATGGCTTTCTGCGGTTTGGAAAGGGGCGTACTGTTGTTGAGGCGGAAAAAGATTTCCTCTATCAGATCGTCATCCGCATCCTCAAAACCATAGATGGTAAATTTGAAGCGGAGAAGCTCCTGCTGGCATTCGGTGTCGAGGTCTGTGAAGTATTTACCGCCTAACTCATAAACAGCATCCTCAATGGTGACAGCAGGGGTCTCTGTATCAAGCGGATATCTGCCGTCGATAAAATCAAAGATGGTGGTTAACCGCTGTTTCCCGTCAAGGATTGAATAGGAATAATCCTTTTCAGAAATGGCTTCTTTCAGGCAGTAGACAGGCGGGACAGGGTAGTTGGCCAAAATGCTGTGGATCAGCAAACTACGTTTTAATCTATCATCCAGCCACTGTAAATTTTGACGTTGAATAGGATGATCCATCTGAAGCGTATGCTTCCCGTCATACATGCTCTTTAAATTCTTTACTGTCCAGTTCAGTGTTGTTCTGATCATAGTGGTTTCTCCTTTGCAAAATGAAATTTTATGTTTGTAAAATTTACCTGTCCATCAGGACTGCGGATCAGACCACGGGAATGCCGCATTCGAGGGCAGAGTCGTGGATCATATCTATGCAATCCTGTATGACAGATGCAGAGTCAGCATATAAAAGCCTGAGGGTGACGTTCCCAGATTCCGCCTGAAAAGCAGACAGGTAGGAAAGACGTTGCTCCTCTAATCTGCTGATGGCTCTTTCCAGAAGGGCAGAATCTAATTTGCAGTTTTTGTTGGAGTCACAGTCTTTTGCGCAGGCTCCGTTTCTGCCGTGGATTCCTCAGCCGTTGTTTCCTGTGGCTGTGAATCCTGTGCCTTGGCAGTCCTTGATTCAAGGAATTCCAGTGAATCAATCACGATCTCATAGGAATAGACTTTCTGGCCGTCCTTCTCATAATTGTTGTTTTTCAGCCTTCCACTGATAAGAAGTTTTGTACCCTTGCTGCAATGCTTCTCCACAATCTCAGCGAGCTTACCCCAGCAGGTGCATCTGAAAAAGTCTGTGGGGTAGTTCCCGTCGCCATCCTTTCTCATGGACATGTCAGGGACGGCAAAGTTGAATAACGCCCGTGCAACAGGCTCCGTGCCTGCACTGTAAGTTACCCTTGGCTCCTCTGTGAGTCTTCCTGTCAGTGTGATTTTGTTCATGTTCATACCCGCATACCTGTCAGTATGCTTATCCTTTCTAATTTTTTGTTAAAAATAATGAATGGGATCTTTTGCATAAGGGGTCATAAAACAAATCCCCTGCCTTTCTGGTAGAAGTAAGCCTTTGTGCCAAGAATCTCTTCTTCTGAAAGAGCTGCATTCACTTCCTGATTATGTCTGGTAAGGATGTCAATGTCGGAATTATCAGGCGATGACTTGATCAGCACTTCATGTACGGAAGAAAAGATGACATAGAAGCTGCCGTGCTTTTCGGCAAAACTTTTAAGCACATCATCATGCAGTACAGCCGCCGCGCCATAATACCTCTGTTTGTTGCTCATAAACCACAAACCGCCGTCAGAAGAATGTCCCGCTGGGGAAGCAGGAAATGTTTCCCTGATGAGTTGTCCTAAGGGCATAAGGTCTACATCATGCATTGCCAGTGTATTTCTGACTGCAAGGGACAGGACAGTTTCACTGTCTGCCTGCCAGATGTTTAAATGGCTGTTATGTACCATAAAACTTGCTTCGCCATCCTCAGATGCTTCCACTGTGCAGCGGGCTATGATGGCAAAGTCATCAAGAAACATGGCGTGGGGCACATTCCGCAGCAGGATTTTGTTGAGATGCCTGTTGACAAGCTGGACATACAGCCTGCTTCTGACATAATCAAAATCATGCAGGGATGCTATGTCAAAATCCACCGTTTCAGATCTGGCAGAATCGTATGCCTGCAAGATCCCGTTTATAATCTCTTCAACAGGCGTGCCGTTATCCAAAGCCTCATAAGAGGGCTCTAAATATATGGTGGGGCTGATGATCTCACCCTCACCCATGATCAGCAGGCCTTCCAGTTCCCTGTTGGGTTTAAAGACCTTCTGGATGGTAATGTGGAAGCTGTCTCCTAATTTCTTAGAAAGTGCTTCCAGGATCTGGTGTTTCATTGCTTCTCTGTTCATGTGTTCTCCTTTCGGGGTGAATGTGGACAAAAAAGCAGACACCTCACATCTGATGTCTGCCAGTTCCATAGGTTTCAGGCATAGGGATGCCTGTGCTGGTGTGATACCAGCGGGTTACATTTTTGTATCTCTTAAAACCTGCTATCCGCCAAAATAGTTATGGTCTATATATTGTAGAAAGTTGTCTGGACAAAATAATCGGAGTTCCAGATAGGAATATTCTGATACAGTACCCTATCTGGTAGTTTGGTTATTTATTGGAATCCCTTTTTTATAATGACAGTGTATAGAGAAAAATAACGAAGGAATCAGTCTTGATTTTTAAGAAGGAGCCTTATAATAAGGCGTTTAGTTACCAATCTATACATTTTTAAAATATATCAGGATGCTGTTTAGTAACGTTAAAAAGGAGATGTTTTGACAGTCCATACAGGGTACAGGATACATGGTATCTTGCAGACCTGCCTAACGCCAACTTAGTTGACATCAGGATGCTTTGATTACAGAGTAATGTTACGAGGAAGGTGTTTATATAGGAAAAGTGATAAACAGGAGAAATGATATACAGGATTCATCTGATATGATGAAGAGCAAAACAATAGTTTTGGGTGGGGATGTCTTTTTTAGGATGTCCCCGCTTTTTATATAGATAAAAATGTTCTGGGAAGGGAGGTGAAATAGATGAAAGAACATATCAAGCATTGGTATCCGAAGGATGAGCGATTTTTTAAAGTGCTTTCCATAGCAGGGAATGTCAGACAGGAGGATGCCGCTAAAATAGATATATCGGCAAGCAGGCTTAAGAACATGGAGAAGGACAGGCTGATCGAGAAGGTGACTTATCCATCAAGGTATAATAAGAGTCCTAAGAGCAACGTGAGTTATGCTCTTACCAAGAAGGGAAAAGATTTCATTGAGAAAAAGTATGGCATAAGCAGATGCCAGAATGCCCATGCAGCGGAACATAATTGCAAGGTAGCAGAGATTATCTGCAGTCTGGATAAGAAGGAGATTGAGACAGTACAGGCTGAATGGCAGACAAGGGACCAGATGGAGGAAGCATTGGAGCAGATGAAGCAGGAGGGTGATTATGACCAGTATGATTACTATATGAATCTGTGGAAAGCAGGGCTGATCAGCGCCGTGGATGTGGTATACACTTCCGTAAAGACAGGCGAGATGGTGTGCTGTGAAGTTGTGACAAGCAGTTATAAGGATTCGGATATACAGGGGAAAGAGTACTGCGGGGAGATTTTGCAGACGGAGGTTGAGTATGTGAGGGTATGAAAATGCTAATTGACAAAATAGAAAAATATGATATCCTGTAACGATACAGTCATAAGAGTATATGGGCGGGAAGGAGTACAATGAATATATGAAACAGTACATATTTAAAGCCGCAGAAATATTTGTTAACATATTGATGGTTTTATCAGCTTTAGGAGCGGTGGTGGCTATTGCATATATTATTTTTTTGGCGCAAGGTAGTGGAATGGAAAAAATTGTTGCCTGTTATCTCATTATAATAGTTTTTGGGGCTATGATAATGGAACAGTTTCTTGAAATGAAGGGAAAACGAATAGCTTTTTATAAACAACATAGCTTATTGAGTTTTTTATATTTTGTTTTCATAATTGGTGAGATAACTGCGATAAGTATTTACTATCTTTTATCTAAAGTCAAGGTTATTCAAGAGAGTAGGGAGAGTATATATTTTGCACTATATGCAGGAATATTTGGAGGGATTTCCATATGGTATGTATATCATTTATTTAAGAAAAATGTGAGCTATGGGGATCTTAAAATGTTTATTCAGCCATTTGTCTTAGTTGTTACAATGTGGGGATATGTGCTCGATAAATTTGGTGTTTACAAAAAATATGCAATTTTTTTTGCTGCTTTCATTTTTTCAGTTTCTTTTATTATTGATATGATTTCGTATTATAAAAGAGAGAAGATAGAAACGGTTGATGTCAAAATTGAAAAAGTATCAACCGTTTATGAAGTTTGTATTATTAGTGATAATAAAATAGAATATAATTACAAAATTACTTTAAAAGCAAATCAAAGAGAAGAGTGAAAAATTTTATAGTAGCATCTAATAGTATTGAAGCAAGGATAAACAAGGCGGCGAAAAGAGGAATGCAGATTGCAAATCCCAAAATAATCATAACAGCATTTCGATCTTTCTCTTTTTCGGACTGTAATTCAAATTCAATATGTTGGATTTGCGTATTTAGATAATCAATTTTTTCTTTTTGGGTTTCAACTAATTTTTCCTGTTTTAAGGAATTTATTTGAATTTTATAGTCTGCATTCCATATTTGTGTGCAACAAAATAACATAATCAGAATTGTAAAGAAAAAAGCTGATGTGCCTAAGGATGTTACAATAATAGCGCTGTATGCATTATATATTTTTCTAATTATTTTCATAAATTTCCTTTCTGAATAGAAGTTAATTCATTTTTATTGTATATTATGAAAATGGCTCACTATACAAAAAGGTGCATAATCTCCATTGGTGTTTAGAAGCAAAATACAATTAAAACCATATTTTGTATAGGTCTGTATAAAAATGGAGAAATCAGCTATATATCAGAGGTTATATTATCTGGCTATGAAATACAAAGTCACTTTGCCGCATATAATAGATAGCATTGATTGGGGGAATAAAGCAGTTGGCACCCATAGCCAGTGCCTTTTTCTTTGTTAAAATTCCTGCTCATGCATAAAACCTATTGCAATATAGATAAGAGCCTGTATAATAAGTAAAAATATGATATTTAACGATAAAAAAGGCAGATGCTGATAACATCCGCCTACAAAATACAGTGTGCAATCATTCATCCCAACACACGTGATTTCTGTATCATTATAGCGTAAAAGGACAGAAAAACAATAGATTTACTGCATGATAAACAGTATCTGAATGATAGAATGATTGCCCCTGAAATTATGACGGGGTATTTTTTTATGAGAGAATTAGACTTGAAGAAGAATAATATTCTAAATTTTGAAAAAATGGAAGAAACAGAAATTTCCAACGGCATGTGGGAACAGGATATCATAAGGAGCTGGAATTTCCTGAAAATGACGCATACACTGGAGGGCAGGGATGTAATACCAGAATTATATCTGTATCAGGAGCATAATTATGAATTTAAAGGCCATGAATGGGAGCATTATTATGAAATACCTGATAATGAGGCAGTCTGCATCAGGGCGCTTATAGACCACAAGAAGACAAAAAGAAGGGTGGGCAACAAGGAGCATGTCATTAAATCATTTGATGAAGCTGGATTCTGGCAGTATTACGATTTCGTGAAAAAGCGCCTGTTTCATAGGGATGCAGTGTATAACTTCTTCTACAACATATATAAGGTTGATTATGTCAAAGGACAGTGTTTCCAGCGGGATACAGGGCATCAGATGATTGGAAGGATTGAAAATGTCACATCAACAAACCTGCTGGCGGTAGACCTTGATGCGTATGATTTTGAGGAATATAAAGAGATCAGGAAACTGTTTCTTGACAGGGGGATTATACCTATTGAAGTGTCATCGGGGCATGGCTTTCATATCCTGATTAAAATTGAAACCTGTACGGATAAAGGTCTGCTTGGCAAATGGTTAAAAGTGCTTTCGGATTACAATGTGGATGTGGACCAACACTGCAAAAATCCAGGCAGGGTGTACAGGCTTCCATTTTTCTATAATGTCAAAAGCCCAAAGTATGATACAGTGGTAAAAGCAGAAATCATGGAAGGTGAATATGGCGTGCCGATTTATACTGCTGAGGATGTATTTCAAAGATTTGGCTATGATTATAAAAACTGGGACAAAAATATGTATAGTGTGAAAACAGTAAATGAAAGCGATGCGGCATCAACTGGTGAAAATATTGTAAAGCCTGTATTCCCGAAGAAAAAGGCAGATGTGCAGCAAAAGAGTTATAGATCTTTTACAGATGAGGAACTTGCTGGTTTATACCCTATGATGGATATTTCTGCGCTTCCAGAAGGAATAAGATCAATGCTGAAAGGTTTGGTGGAAGGCTATACTTATTACCAGTTGATGTGTATGGTTCTTTTCTTTAAAAGAAGTCAGTACAGTCTGGAACAGATTTTGGAGATTGTAACAGTGACAGAATCCATTAACGGGAATGACTGGAATTCATGGGATGCAGCAGAGGAAGCAGAGTATTTCTATCATCATATTTATGGCATAAGCATGGAAGAACTTGATAATCTGGAAACAGAGTTTGGAGACATTACATTTCCTGTTTATGATAATGGATTAAAAGTGCCGTTAGGAATCATGAAGCCAAATGAGTTGAAAGTATATTTATATCTTCTCCGTCATGGAAAGGGCAGGAAGAAGGATATCACTTCTTCTCTGCATATCAGCGCAAATAAATTAGACAGGATCATGGATTCTGCAATACTGATAAAAAAAGATGGATTGGAATACAGCATCATGGATAAAAAAGCGGCTAATTACATCTATTTATCGGAAGAGGAACTGGATGCTTATCTTCAATGGAACGAGAATGAGATTGCCGTCTATCTGTATTTAAAATTCAGATGTGGTGATGATGAAAGCGTCCAGACATCAAGGGAAAGCATTGAAAAAGGAACACTTATGACTCATACTGTAGTGACAAGAACGATCCAGCACATGGAAGACAGGAAACTGATAGCCGTTACAAGAAAAGAAAACCAGCATCACCTGATAAAAGAATTAAGGGAAAGCAATATTTATACATTGTTGGAGGAACAGCCTTCTTAACGGAGGGCTGTTTTTCATTCTGCCAGTCCCCTAATCTGTATCTCATATATAGTTTAATACGTCCACATATGGACATTTTTTGCAAATCATTCATGATAATTAGGATTATCATGCCGTTATTACAGAAATATTATCTTTATAAAATATGTTTTATATCAAGAGTAAAAGCTGAAACTGCCGTTTTAAGACGAACTTTTGAAAGGATAATAAGGAGAGCCTAAAGTGCTAAAACCCCGCCGTATGAGGCTCACAGAAGCCCTCAGAGGCATCCTGACAATGGAAAGCATAGGAGACTGAATAGAGGCCAAGGGAATACTGTAGAGAGATATTTTCAGACGGATGTTAAGTATGTGGGCATAGAGAAGCGGGCTTCCAAACGGGAAGCCCACTCTAACGCGGCGATTAAGCGATTATTTCAATATTGAAGTAATATCCAAGGATTTCCAGAGCCTTCTGGCCACGGTACATTTTCAAAACAACGTCCTCTGGGAAACAGCATCTTTTCTTTACGATTGGTTCAAAATCGCCTGTCAGGAAAATTTCCGTTAAACAGGTATCCTGAAATCCGTCAGGAGGGAAATACAGGGATTCGGCATGGGTCCATAATGTCAGGGATTCTAAAGCATCTGCGCCTGAAAAAGTGCGTTCTTCCAGTTTGTCAAAGTAGCCCGTTATTTCAAGGGATCTGAGGGAATGACAGCCGTTAAAAATGTCGTTTCCCAATTGCCTGATCTGATATCCTAATTCCAGTGTTTCCAGACTGGTGCATCCTGCAAATGCCCTGTCCCTGACATCTTTTAAAATGTGGAAGTGTGCTTCTGTCAGGCTTTCACATCCTTTGAAAGCATCATAAGAGATGATGTTTAAACCAGACTGTGCCCAGACAGATTTCAGGTTTTTGCAGTTTAAGAAGGTTTCTTCCTTAATGATGTGCAGGTTTCTTGGAAGCAGTATTTCTTCAAGCTCGCTGCCTGCAAAGCATCTTTTGCCAATCTTAAGACCTCTTGGCAGTTTTACATTCAGAACATGTGCATTTTCCAGAGCACAGTCATCCAGATATTTTACACCTTCCTCTATGCAGAGGAGATTGATCTGCAGATAATCAAAACAATGGGAGCTGATGCGGTCAATCTGCTTCCCTTTGTATTGATGTGGGATGATAAGGTAATCCAGCCTCTCCCACCATATGCTATGATTGCATTTAACCAATGTGTTAGTTGTTTCGTCTATAACGAATCTTTCCATATAAAGTTCCTCCTTTTTTGATTTCCCATTGTTATTGTCTCATATAAAAAATGGCTTTTCCAGAGATAGGGAATTGAAAACGTGCTGATTGGGCACGAAATATTTTTTGATATAAAGAGTAGAAAGAGACACCAAAATGATAGTATCTATTGTGAAACAAGTGGACGTGGATGGGAGATGTATGTTTTTTTGTATAGATATATTTTTGAAAAATGGTTGACTGATATAAATGGTAAATATAGAATAAATGTAGAAAAATTTGTTGAAGTAATGCTCAAAAAAAGGGTGTGGAAAAGGCTTATGAATACAGAATTGGTTTGATTTGGTACATGGATTGCCTACAAAGTATGGGGATTTTTTGGAGTGAAAGGAGAAGTATGATGAAAGATAAATATGTGATTTTTTGTAAGTGTGATCCTATTAGGCCAATTTCATCAATTGATGGATTGATAAATAGTCATGTAATGGAATTATCAGAAGATGAAGCTATAAAATATGTGAATGAGAAAAATAAGCAGTATGGAGAAAATTTTTATTGGTGTGAAAAAATAGGTGATTGGCTGAAACGTTTGCAGTCTCCTCAAATGGATAAGTTTTATGAGGAAATGGATAAACTTTGCGATGAAATATATGAACAGTTAATGGGAAACCATGACATAAGGAATGCTATAAAAAAGAATTGTGAAGAGCGGGACAAAAATATTAATGGCTTTCAAATTCCTTTTGTTGCAGATAATAATGAAGATTATGAAAAAAAACTTAAAGAAAAACTATCAGCTTTTAAAAAAGAAATAAATAGACCTGCTTTTGAAAAAGAGGGTAATTTGATTGCTGATGTAAGAGATATATGTGATAAAGTGATTAATGCTTTTGATGCCGCAAAATCAGACAAAAATGATGAGGCAGAAAAAATAGTTGCCGAGATTTTGAAAAACTATAAACAGTATTATTTTGCAGTATCAGAACTGGATAGAAGTTATGCATTTAGAGGAATGGCGCCATTTGAAGAATTAAGACCAAGTTGGGGAAACAAAAAGAATTATGAGAATATGTTAAGTAGTGATTTAAATTTTTTTAGAGCAAGGGTAGTGGGAGCGGAAGAAAAAATTTGTAAAATAGAAGAAATTAACTACTTACCGTATAGTATGCGAGAACGCTCTAAAGATATGCGATTTAGCTCAAAAGGCAAAGTATGTTTATATTTAGGAACGACAACTTATGTTTGTAGCAAAGAGTGTAGATGGAATAAAAGAGATAACTTATATTTATCTTCTTTTAAGTTTAACGAAAGTGGAAAAAGGTTAAAGATACTAAACTTAGTTGTTTTGCAGGCTTTAATGAATGGGATGATACCTAGAGATGAAAATAATATGGAAGAGAAAAAAATACATAATGCAATGATACGAGTATTTCCTCTTGTAATAGCAACGATGTTTTCAATAAAGACATCTGATGATGAAAGAGCGAAAAAATACAATGAAACAATTAAGTATGAATATCTCTTGAGTCAGGTATTGATGAATGTATTACAGAAAGAAGGGATAGATGGTGTAGCATATTTATCAAGACAAGGAAATGATGATTTCCAATATCCGCAAATGGTATGTTTAGCTATTCCTGTGACGAATATTAATAGTGAGGACGAATATGGTGATTTGATAAAATGCTATGAGATAACAAAGCCTGTTCTATTTAGTGAATTTGATGAAAATAAGCATTTTGAGAAAAAAAGCTATATAAATGAAAAGTGGCCAACACACTTGAAATATGAGCTGTGTGAGGGTGAAAGAGAAAATTATAGTGCTAAGGTGGATTATGAAGAAAAAGAGGTATTTTATCAGGATACACCATTTTCGAGAATGGATAATTATCTGGTTAGTCAAGAACATGTGAAATTTGACGAAGATGATTAACAATATTAAAGTATATAAAGGGGGAAATCTTTTCAAAAAGTTTTAGATGTGGTGATGCCGATTTCAGATGAATTTACGGAGTATGCTTTAAACATGGCTGCGACAAATATTGTTTTGTTAGTAGAAATATATAAGAGGGGAAAGTAATGTTCTGTGTTTTTTATACAGGGATCGTGCAAAAAATCGAAATAATTAATCCCTAACCCAAATATTATATTGTAAGGTGATTGCAATACCCTACATATGAACAGGGATATTCCGTGATCACCAACTCCTTGAAAAAATAAAATTTATTTTACCGAAGGGCAGTCTTAGTTTTAAGGCTGCTTTTTTGCAGTCAGGCTTTCGATGCGCTTATTCTTTTATTGCATAAAACTCTTCTGATATGGGATCGTGCAGGAAATGGAAATAATACATTTTAAGATTAAGTAGAATGTATGCAGATAGGATACAGATAAACAGAAACCTATTTCAGGATATATGACATTCTGGAATAAACAGTAGAAAATACGGAAGAAAAGCAGAAGAAAATGCAGATATTGCGGAAATGCTGGTAAACAGCGGGGTTGAAGGTATTTCTACCAAGATATGTACTAAAAGAAAATAATAAATATGCTTTTATATAACCACATCAGTACATAAGTAATTAATGAAAAATTTATATCATTTCTTTTGTATTTTCTATCCATCAGTATATAATCACATAACGAAAAAGGAGAAGATAAAACATGAATACAGATAATTACATATTTTCCAAGCAGATATATAAATCAATCAACAAAGATGGAAACGTCAGGCAGCTTGTATCCATTGACATCAGGATCAAGGATGCAGGAGTTTCCATCCCGACACCGTTCACAGCATTCCTTTTAGAATACCAGAGCAGAAAAGCATCCACGGTATCCATGACAGCCAGCCTGATTGTGAGGTTTCTAAACTATCTCTTTTTTGAAATGGAGTCCCCGCTTACATCCATAGCGGAGCTGACATTCCAGAATGGGATAGATTTCCTGTCTGCCCTGCCATGCCAGAAGGGAGGAAAATTGCAGTATGCGGAATACCTCACAAAATTCTATTATTTCTGCAGGGATAAGGGTATGGCTGAGATCAAAGACCTTAGGGAAAATCCCCATTCCAGATATAAAACATACACGGAAAATATCTTCAAAGGAAGATATAGAACAGAACCAAAGATAAAAGTGGACGCCATCCATGAGATCGATACGGCGTACCTTCCGATGTTTTTCGATACGGCAAGGGATATCGCGCCTGATATTTACCTTGGGGTACTCTTCCAGTTTGCAGGAGGACTCAGGGCAAGTGAAGTAGTTTCCGTGGAATATGGCAGCATCAGGGTCATCAAGGAAAACGGCAGAATGCTCCTGTCATTAGAGCTGGGGGATAAGGATCTGAGGCCAGACCTGTCCAGCGCGTTCATTGCTAAAGCAAAAAGGAACAGGGCACAGATAGTGATCCCCATATTTGGAAATAAATTAGAGGAGGCATATGAGGCACATATGAAACGATACAGAAAGGATAATGTATCAGCAGTATTTATAGATAAAAACGGGAATCCGATGACAGAAAATACATATTGGAAGAGATTCACTCGTGTGAGAAAAGAATTTATCAGAAGACTGTATGATTGTCCAGACATGGAAACACAGATGTATGCCCTGTTTCTGGAATCCTATAAATGGTCCACCCATATCGGCAGGGGGACTTATTCCAACATTACCGCGCAGACTGTAAACAACCTTGGCGAACTCGCAGTCATGAGAGGGGATTCCAGCCTGTCTTCCTCACTGCCTTACTTAAATGACAACAGGGCAGTAGAGAAGAAGGTGCAGGAGACCTTTGACGCCTTTTATAAGTGGGAGGGAGCGTGAGCAGGATGGCCACGGCGCGGGAGATCGAACAGGAATACGGTGTGCCTGCAAAAACCGTCCGCTATGCCATACAAAGACACCAGATAAAGAGCCAGATTATTGACGGTTCCATCTCCATTGCATTACAGGACGCGGAGCCGATCCTATATGATTACCATGCAAGGCAGGACAGCTACACATGGCAGGAGGCGGCAAAGAAATTCCATGCTTCCCCATCTAACCAGTATTTAAGGAGAATGCTTGACGCCATCCTTCCGCATTACTGTCTGGAAAGCGGGACTTATTACCCGATCAGTGACGTGGAGGATGTGTTTGCCGACCTGGAACATTACCATATCAGGAAATACAAGGATAAATATTACTATCTGGAAGGCGGCAGGGAGGATTTCTATATCACAAACTATTTTACCATCGCTGGATTCAGGCAGGCATTCAGACAGAAATATGGAATGGAAGCGAAGCTGCGCAATTTCAGTAAGATCAGAAGCCAACTAGGAAAATCGTATCCAGTGGAGGCCGTCAGTCTGTTTGGATTTCCAGAATACATGATCCCGTCAGAATACATGGAACAGCTCATAGAGGATTACCATAACTATTATACGATCAAAGAAACAGAAGATCCTTATGACAGGTATGAAAGAGAGATCGAAAATCTTGGCAACGGAAACGGAATGCTTGACGGTACATTGAAGCTTTTCAATACATTTTCAAAATGCCAGTTGGAGAATACAAAAAACCAGATGCAGAAGGTGAAAACACTGGCGTCGTTATGGAAATACCTGTTAAGCACACTAAATCAGGAAATTTATCTGTATAAAAATGAAGAGATATGTGGGCTGATGAAGAACGCCAACATCGGACAGAGAGAATATGCGGAATTGTGCCTGTTCCTAAAATCTGTTGCCGACAGGCAGGAAGAATGCGCTTTTGACATAAGGTTATCCTTAAAAAGGGAAGCGAAAGTAAAAACAGAAGAGGATTTCTATACGGAAGATGAGTGGGAAAGATATGTGAATTTCATCTTTGATATAGACACGCATATAGAAAAAGCATTTGAAAACCCTCTTTATGCTAAATACTGGCTGTACTGTCTGCTTCAGTGTTCCCTTGCGTGGAGGGTGGAAGACATCTTAAGTATGCCTGCCCTGCAGATACAGGACATTGAAAAATATACGCTGGAATGGTTTGAACGGAATGAATTTACCGTGGCTATGGCATGGGAGATCATCAATGCCGCAAAAAACTTCATAGAGCAGGAGAGAGTGCGGAAGACAGGGGCAAAAAGACACTTTATCATCCTGAACAGTTTTGCTGTCGCAACAGCCATAGGATTCGTGATCTGTGAAAAGCACAGGCAGACCGCTGGTGATACATGCCTGTTCGGAAAGCTCTGGCTGAATTATAAAACAATGGCAAAACAGCTTGGCCCTGAGATAAAAGGCTTTTCCAATTTAAAGGCAGTAAGGACGATCCTTTCTTTTGCAAATGAGACTGCTTCCTATACGGAACATTCGGGGCAGGCAGTAAAGATAGCTTCCTATATGAGGTCGCATATGGCAGACAGAAATGGTTTCTCTGATATGACAGTAACTTATTTAAAGGGTTCTTTTGATGAAAGGGAGCTGCTCTCCCTGCCAGCAAAGATGGGGGAGCTTGGCCTGTTTGGATGGCTCTATCATGAGATCCTGACGGTGATGGACGAAAAAATAAAAACAGAACCCCATAGGGAAGAACTGATCGGGGCCATCAGGGAAGAGATCACGCCTGCCAGACTGGAAGGATATGCTGGGTATCTGTTACAGGAGCAGAAGAAAAGGTCGGAGATCATAGCGGAGATTATGGCCTATGATGAGGACAGTTTACGGGATCTGTGCGCAGGGCTGAAAAACGGGAAGAATCAGGGGAAGAAAGAGGACATCTACTGTATAAGGCCGTCCTGCCCGTATCCGACGTCACAGGACTGCGGGCTGTGCGGATATGCCGTTCCCTCCATCCATGCCCTGCATGTGATCGGGCAGGAAGCGTCTGGAATGTTAGACAGGCTGATCGGCGGGCAGGGGACCGACAGGGACAAAGAAAGATATGCCTTCCAGTTGTTTAAGCTGCTGACAATCTTAAAAGAAGCAAAAGAAGAATTCGGAGAAGAGTTTGTATCTTCCTTTGCGGATTATAAAATGATTGGCAGGAAACTGGAAGAACTACAGGACCAAAAGAAAGGGGTGGAAGAATGGGTGCAGTAACGGATGGAATGGACATTACGGAATATATGGAAAACGGCAGGCAGGAATATCTGCTGATGCGCTATAAAGCGGCGGATAATCTTTCGGATGAAAAGTACAGGGAGACGTTTCAGAACCTGAAAGAAGAAGGGATTCTTGTAAATGAGTGCTATGATGATGTGGAATGGGTGTTAAGGGGAAATGACGGGAGAAAGTTTTATGTAAGATTTGATATGGTCAGGAGTGACCTGTGGAATGACAGGTTAAAGCATTTTGCCCTGCTGAAACTGGATGTGCAGAAGGCGGATATCCATTCTGCAAGCGTAAGCATAAAAAGGATCATGAATGAATTGTCTGTGACGGATTACCTGAATGCCGACCTGATCCCTGCATACAGGGAGAGGATCGGAAAATATGACAGGAGTAAAAGAATGTATCTGTCTGCTTTTGGGGAGTTTCTTAACTTTATCGGCGGCAAAGACGCGGAAGCATACGCCGATGTGATAAGCGGCGTCCCGCAGATTTGTTCGGCAAAACCAAGGGAGCTTCCCTGCTATGAGAGCATCCTTCTTTTTGACTATATCATCAACGACTTCATACAGAGGACAGGCATAGAAGAAAAAGCAAGATATTATCCAGTGCTGATATGGTGGAAGATATCAGGCGTGATACCGCTGCGCCCCTGTGAGGTGTACCAGCTTCCGAAGGAATGCATCTATGAGGAAAGCGGAAAATACTATATCCATATCGAGAGGGTAAAAAATAAGTATAAGCGGAAGCAGTATTCGAGTCCCGTTATCAAAGATTTTGAGATTAGGGAAGATATCTACTGCCTGATCAGGGATTACATAGATTATAATATTAAAATTTCTGGCGCGGATGAGACAGTGTATCTGTTTTCCATACATGCCTTAAAGAAGACAGCGGGATTAAAATCCAAGGATGAAGATGTGGAAAGGCTTACCTATATGACGATGCAGACAATCTATAAGCATTTCAAAAAAGAGGTCATCGAACAGGAATATGGCTACCATATGGTCCCGCTGGGGCAGAAGCAGGATGAAAACGATATCGAAGAGGTAAAGATGGGAGACGTGCGCCATCTTGCCAGTATTAATCTGATGATGATGGGGTACAACCCTCTTTATATCATGGAGCTTGCGGGGCATCATAAGCTGAATACACAGATGGGATATTACAACCATGTAGATACGTTCGCAACCGCAAAATCGCATGTACTGAGAGAAATGATGAAAAGAGCAGGGGATAACCTGAATTTTAATGAGTATGACAGCGGCGATTATGTGATACAGAAGAACCTATTGGGGGCTTCCTATTATGACCTCCCACTGGTTTCTGACGGGAAAGGCAGATGCAGGAGCAAAGATTTTCCAAATGACTGTGTTTATACAGAATGTATCTTCTGCCCGCATTTTATCCCCGACAGAAACTTAAGCAGGGAATACTATGACGCGCTGAAAGAAGAAAACGAAAAAGACATGGAGGCGCTGCAGATGGAATTAAGACTGCTCATGCAGGATTATGTGGATAACAGAAAATTTGAAAATGTGGGAAAGAAAATCGGAGTCAGCTTAAACAAAAAAATAATGATCAACGCCTATCGGCATTTATGGGAGGAAAAAGAATGAGCGGAAGACCGCAGATTTATACGGATGAATATCTGGATGAAAAACTGAATGAATTTATTGAAAGATTTCCTGACAGGATGATCAGTTACCCTGAACTGGAAAAGGAGACAGGGGTGCCGAAACATATCTGGAAATACAGGAAGGGCGATATTATCAAGAGTTATAACAAAAACAGGCAGGATAAGGCGCATGAACCGTCAGGGAGAATTGTAATTCCATCAGCGGATGATGTCATGGCAAAATATGGAGACAAGCCTGAGCTTCTAAAAACCTATATTGGAAGGCTGCTGGAGCTTCTGGCAAAGGCGGACAGCTATAAAAATGAAGAAAGGACCATACAGGAGCTTGAGCAGAGATACCAGTCGCAGATTGAAGAATTGTCTGTAAAAAATAAACAGCAGGAAAAAACGATAAAGCAGCTTAATATGACGCTTGCACAGATGATGCTGGATTCGCAGTATCCCGACAGAAGAAAAGAAGAGGGCATTAAAGACAACGTTCTGGAATTTGCTCCTGAAAACAGGAAGAAATACAGAGATTTGCTGGATGGGTTCTCGCTCTAAGGAAATCTGGGTATGAAATAACAGAATATGCAATAAAATGAAACATTATAAAATGAAATAATATAAAACGAAATGAAATAATATAAAACGAAATGAAATAATATAAAACGAAATGAAATATTATGACATAATATGTCATGAAATAACATAAACCAGATAAACGGACGGGCAGTTTCAGAACAGGCTGCCCTGATATCAAATGAGAAAGGAAGGATGGATTGCGTATGCAGTTTGATATAAAGAATCAGGATGACAGGAATAAATTATCATATGAGGCCGCATTTTATGTTATGACGCTTGGCTACCAGAATAGGAAGAAATTCCTGTACATCCCAGAAGAATACACAACGGAGGGCGGGTATGCGCTTGGCAGGGTATGGGCAGGCTTACAGGATGATTACAGCCAGAATAAACTGGAGGCGGAGGATATCAGGTTCCTGCTAAAGATCAAGATGCCCCTTGCGGATTCCCCGCAGAAGGAGCTTGGCATATGGCTTGACAGGGCGGATGAAGCAGAAAAGTACTATAAGGAGCATGGTACATTGTCGATGCCGAATACAACTCTGTTCAGTGACGGCGCGAGCATGTTCCAGTGGGTGCATTACCAGAAGAAGCTGTATAAACAGGGAGAGCTTTCGGACTACCAGACCGCACGGCTGGAGGCCATGGGGATCCAGTGGATCAGGACAAAAGAGATAATAGGATGGGAAAAGGCTTACAGTTACGCGGAGCAGTTTTATGAAGAAAACGGGCATCTGTTCGTTCCTAAGAAATATGTTACCCCTGACGGGTTTGCACTTGGGAAATGGATATGGGAACAGCGGGACAGATACCTTGGCCTGTCGCGGTATAAGATCAGCGATAAAAAGATTGATATGCTGGAAGAGATTGGGATGTTTTGGGAAGACCTTAAAAACGCGGAATGGGATTGGTTTGTCGGGCTTCTCAGGGAGTGCATCAGGGTAACGAAGAAGCCTTTTGTGATCGGGAGAAGTTATAGATATAAAAGTTATGCACTTGGGGAGAAAGTGGGTGAGGTGATCAGGCAGTATGCAGATGGGAGTCTGACAGCGGAGCAGGAGAGAGATTTGAGACAGGCTGGGTTTAAGTTTAATAGGTATATAAAGTGAGAAGAAGGGAACTGGAAATTTTCAGTTCCTATTTTCGTGGAGTGCTTGGAAAGTGACTAAAAAGATAGTACAATGAAAGCAAATATATTGATGAGGGGAGTTGTACAAATGATGGAAGAATTAGATATACTGAATGCGTTTGTGGGGAAAGTTATTAGCGATTGCATTGATATATCAATTAATGCAATTAAAAAGGCAAATAGAAATAGAGTATTTCACAATCAGAATATGGAAACAAGGATATATCAGGTAACAATAGATGCATTAAATGAATTTACATATAAAAAATATAAGAGACGACATAAGTTGTATGATGCAGCAGAAATCATGCTTAAGGGATTTAAAAGTTACAGAGACAATATTGATGCTATCAAGCAGGGTCTAAAAATGCTTATTTCGGATGTAAATGATAATACTTGTAAAGATTTTATGCAAACTTTATGTTGTGAAATTTGTAAAGAGCAAAATGGTGATTTATATAAGGAGATTAACCTGATTTGGAGGATATGTGAAAATAAAAATAACCAAAAAGAATTTAGAAAGAGCCATCAAAGTGATGAAAGGATACTTGGAGAATTAGAGCATATAAAAGGAGGTATATATTGCATAAAGGAAAATATGAATACTCAAGAAAAAGATAAGTTAAAGTATTATGAAATACATAAAAAAAATAGGGCACAGAATTACGCTGATAAATGGTTTGGCAATGTTTTTTTAAATGATTTTGACAAGCGAGATGAGAATACTGGCGTAAATGTAAAGCTGAAAGATATATATTTAGAAGAGCATTTACCTAATTATATATGGGCAACGAATACTAAACCTCGGAATGATTTAAAAAAATTATTAAGAGAATATACGGTTGATAATAATGATAAGAAAATGCTTTTAATTTTAGGGCAGCCAGGAATAGGAAAGAGCACATTAATTACATGGATTATGGTTAATTTCATGGAAAAAAGGGATAAATTTTTAGTATATCAGTTTGCGTCTGATTTAAAAGGTGTTAATTGGAAAAGCGAAAATATATTAAATAATATATTTGAAAATATTAATTTGAAAAGTGAAGAGTTGGAAAACAGAGCACTAATTCTTGATGGGTTTGATGAAATATATATAAGTGGTGATAGAGAAAGGATATTAAACCAACTCTATTATGAGATAAATGAAATGAGTTGTTTAAAACGGTTTTCTTTGATTATAACATGTAGGGAAAATTATGTATATAAGTTGTATTTGACAAGATGTGATTTTATAACTTTGCAAGTATGGAATGATAAACAGATACAGAGTTTTTGTAACGTATATGGAGATGTGAGCAAAAGCAGAATAGCAGAAGACACAATTAATATGATATTAGAAAATAAAGAAGTGTTTGGAATACCTCTGATTTTGTATATGGTTTTAGCATTGAACATTTGTATAGATAAGAAAGGATCTATTGGGAATATTTTTGATCGGATTTTTGCATTAGATGGAGGCGGTATATATGATAGATGTATAAGAAATATGAGTTATGCATCACCGCACAGAATATGTACAGTAAAACAACAGATACATGAGGCATCCCAGAAAATTGCATTTTGGATGTTTGAAAATAACCCTGAAGGAATATTTATTTCACAGAAGGATTATAAAGAAATTTGCGATAGTGTGGTTAGTAAAGTTCAAGAAAAAAGTGAGGATATACAAAGTGATGTTTTAATAGGAAGTTATTTCAAATTAATAAAGCATTGTGAGGGAATAGGGACGGATCAATTGCAGTTTGTTCATCGTTTTATATATGAATATTTTGTTGCAGTATATTTTTATGAGTCTATGCGGGATTTAGCATCAAAAGAAGTAGCTGCAGGAAAACTAGGCCTAATATTAAAGGATGGATACTTATCTAAACAAATGCTTCAAATAATAAAGTATAAATTTGATAATTTGGTGCAATGTAATTTACCTGACACAATAAAAGAAATCTTTCAAATAATGTTACGAGATGGGATGACGTATTATGTTGGGAAACCTCTTTTGGATATTATTGATCGAGAAATGAATGTATTTTGTAATATGCTTGAAATTGTGTGCTTATGGGATTCTTCTTTTGATGAATTTGATGATCACCTTATTACTTATTTACATTATAACAAGCAAAGGGCATTGAAGTTGAAAGGAATGCAATTAGATAATGCAAGTTTGAGCAAGGTGTATTTGTCGGGAGCGAATTTAGAAGGGACTTGCTTAGAGGAAGCAGACTTATCAGGAGCAAATTTGGAAGGAGCAAATTTGGAAGGGGCCAATTTAGAAGGGGCCAATTTAGAAGGGGCGAATTTAAAAGGAGTAAATTTAAAAGGAGCAAATTTAAAGGGAACAAATTTGAAGGGTGCTCATTTAGATGAGGCAAATTTGGAGGGCGCTCATTTAAGGGGGACAGATTTGTATGGTGATGTTAAGGAAGCTCATTTAGAAGGAATAAGTCTAAGAGGAGCCATATTTGACGAAGAACAGGTTAACTGGTTAAGCAATAAATATGATTTGTATAATAGTCAATTGCGTCTTTCCAAAACAGGAAAGATTGTAAGTTATAGTTTATACCAAAATATGATGCGGAAAAAGTAAGTTCAGATATATTAGAAGTCGTTTAATAGATTAGAAAAATTCTTATGATTACTTTCTTGAAGATGCTTAAAACTGTAACAAAGTTGCCCGAACGGGTCGAGCGCATCTCAAATAAAAAATGTGGGGAGAGTCCAGCGGACTGTCCTCATATTTTTTATGGCCCTGTTCAAGGTCGTCCGCCTGCGGACAAATTGTTTCTGCGAGCAGGAACAATTTCCTTGATAGCGGAGCGTAAAGGGTGAGACAATCTGTTCATGGTTTGCCCGCGTGCGGGGAAAGCATAGATTGGCGAGACCCGTTTCCTAACGTAGAGCCATAAGGTCAGACTTTATAAGTAAAGGGATTGGAATTACTGGGTTAGGAGTTGATATCCTTTTCTTAAGAAATACCCATTGCATTAATTATTTAGATTGATTTCGTATTATATTTTGCCTATAATAAATTATAAACAGTATTAAAAACAATGAAAAATACAAAAGAACATTATTGATATATAATTCAGGAAGGAGATGCAGAAGATGAGTTTTGATGCACATGAGGAGAAAATAAGAAAGATATTTTCAGGAGACGCTCAATTTACTATTCCAAGAAATCAAAGAAAGTATGTTTGGGAAGAAAAGCAGTGGAAGGAATTGGTAGGAGATATTGATTATATAAAGAAACGCAAAGTGAATTCTTCGGAAGATATTTCTCATTTTTTGGGTAGCTTTGTATTGCAAGAAAATGAGTCAACATATGAAATAATAGATGGTCAGCAAAGAATTACAACATTGCTTGTTATGCTGTCAGCAATATGTTTATTGTTTAATGAAATGGAATGCCAAGAGGAACATGGCAAAACGAGGCAGTATTTGAGCGGAAATATTGGTTTGAAATCACAATATATGAGATTAGATAATAAGAATATCTCTAATATTGCTTTTATTATGGCTCAGGCATGTACTTATAGAGAAGATCTTCAGCGAAATGAGTTGCTAGATAGGACATTAATAAGAAGAGATAGTGATGGGAATAAGAGAGTAATAAATTGTTTGCACTTCTATTATGACTATTTTTCTGAGAATTACCATACTATAGAAGAATTGATTTCAATAAGGGATATTATTTTAGATATGAAAGTTATTCACATTGCCTCAGAGGATGAATTAGATTGTTATGATATTTTTGAAATATTAAACGCAAGAGGGGTAGATCTTGAGGATAGTGAATTGTTGAAAAATTATATTTTTAAATATGCACAGCCTCAATATACAATTGATAGAGCAAAAGAGATATGGACTAAAATTGAAGAAAATATGAATATGTGTAATGGGAATATGGAACAATTTTTATCACATTTCGTTACATATAGGTATTATAAGCCTACAAAGGATGAAGGGGTTTTTCGCATTATTAAGTCCAATACTGATAAAAATGAAGTGAATGTTTTGTTGGATGATATATTGGAAGCAAGTAAGCGCTATATTATTTTTTACCATCCAGATAAGGCCAATACATCTATTGTAACAAAGTGTTTGCAGTTTTTTGAATTAGTAAATCATCGGCAATTTCGTCCGTTATTTATGGCATTAATGGAAGCGAAAGATCAAGAATATTATACAGATAAGCAATTAGATGATATTTGCACTTATCTAAAAAATTTTTCGTTTGCATATACGCTTGTTATGAGAAATACTTCAAATAATATAGACACAAAAATTCACGAACTCTCTCAGGAGATATATAAACAGCATTCAGAATTGGCGTTTAATAAAATAAAAATTGAGTTAAATAAGTTCTATCCACAATATAGCGAGTTTGAAGCTGCATTTTTAAATGTAGGATTTTCTAATAAGAATAAGAAGTATTCAAATTCAAATAATAGAAAGCGGATGCGATATATCCACTGTGAGATAGAAGAGTATGAACAAAAAACAAATGAACTGGTCTGTAATCTTAAGGAATGCAATTTGGAACATATTATGAATGATTCTGATAACGATGCGTGTACTAGCAGAGTTGGTAATATTCTTCTTTTGTCAGAACGCATAAATAATAAAATGGGGGATGCTTCATTTGGTGAAAAAAAGGAGATACTTAAGCGATCTCAATTAGCCACGGTTAAAAAGTTCCTTGTAAATTATGGGAATTCAGATGAATGGAACGCTGAAAAGATAGAAAAGAGAACAAAAGCTATAGCAAAATTGGCATACGATAAAGTATGGAAATTGGAATAATAGTACATTGGAAATTTTGAATTGCATTTATAATACATAAGTGTTTGTAAATAGCATGAAAAGGATTTTGGGAAATTGAAAAGAAAATAGTCAAGTGTATTAAAGTCATTTGGTTTACAGTAATTATAAGAACTTAACTTATTACAAAAGCAGGGATTTCCCCTGCTTTTAAAATATAATGGCACAGAATACTGCCAAAGATGCAATTGACAATAGAAGTGGCATCAGAATACTATGCTCATAGACAGCGACATAAGTATCTGCTGATACCATGACATAGCCGATCAGGTGCTTCTTTCTGAGGTGTTTCATTTTGTCGGGCGGCATGAGCATAAAATAATGATCTGTTATGCCGCTGGAAATAACGACTGTATCGGTAGCCGCTTCTTTTTCGATTTCTTTGAGTTTCATACAGCCTATTACAGAAAGGGCGCTACTGTCTCAAAAGAATCAGGTTCTATATAATCAAACTGGATGTGTTTCTTTTTAAAAATCCTCGCATTCACCGTTTCCAAATTATGAACATAATAATTCATAGTGATTTCCTCCTTATTCTGTTGGCTTATTGTAGGCGGAAGCAGTGTTACGGATTATAAAACTTTGAACAAGCAGAAATTATTTTTTGATAGTGTAAAATGTAGTGATATATTTTGAAAAGGCAGATAGACTGATACTGTTTAATCGAAAAATCAGAATGATTGTTCATATTTTTATGAATAACTTTTGAATTCTTATTTATGATGAGAAAGATTATACAACTTTTATCTGTTGTGGTTAGCAGGGTTACGACCGTCAGCTATTCTTTAACCACGGTGAAGCAATTCAGCAGGAATAGCTATTAAAATAAAATATCTCAAAACGAGAAATGAAAGGAAAAAATGAAAATGAATAAGAATAAAATTTTAACAGCGGTAATGGCTGGAACAATGATGATGGGAAGTGTTCTTCCTGTATGTGCAGCAACAACTAATTATAATCCCATTTCACAGGAAGAAGTTGGAGAGTTTGGAACTACCAGAGATACAGAAGTTCTCTACACACAGGCATCTTCCTACTCCGTAGTTATCCCAAAGACTATCGTACTTGATGCAGTTTCCAAGGATTCTGATTATGCGGTAAGAGTATACGGGGACATTTCTTCTGACAAGAAGGTAACAGTAGCGCCTCAGGATGCGCTTGCAGATATTGACGGGATTAACTTCTATATGAAGGATCAGGCAACAGCAGGCGTTAAGAAAGATGACGTTCAGGCAGATGTAACACAGGATGTTGTTGACTGGACAAGCGCTGAGGTTACTGCTGATACTTCCAAGGATGGTAATGTAGCAGCTCCTACTATTACAGCAGGTAACTGGAAGGGAACATTTAACTTCAATATCGCGCTTGCAAATGCGGATTAATTTTTCGGAAAGAATAAAATTTTAATAACAGAATGATTTATATCCATAAAGATAAGGCTTGTGTATGCAGGTCTTATTTTTTGTGTGGAAACCTTTTTAAGAAAACCATGAAGTTATACAGTTTATAATTATAAATTCCTATCTTCCTTTTAAACTATAAGGAAACAGTCAACGGAAAGGATACAGCGTAAATTATATTTTTTATGGAACTGTATACGATAAAAAGAACAAAAGAGCAATGAATGAAATTTTATATAAACATATTTTATATGAATGTTTCAATCAGCTTTTAAGCATGTTCCGCAGACGAGAAGGAGGTAGAAATGAAAAGAAATAGATTTATTGGAATAGCAGCATTGATGCCGCTTGTTTTGAGTAATTTTGCAGTATTGCCTGTACATGCGGAAGTCACTGGTTCCCAGACAGTAGATACAAGTGCAGAGGAAACAAGTGCTGAATGTCAGGTGATCTACAAGTCAACTTATGATTTCTCGGAAGAGATCCCTAAGTATCCAGAGCTTGATGTTACTGCTTATGGTTATGAAGGCATCTATGACGGGAAATCACATGGAATCACTGTTGACTGTAAGACTGAGGGTGCAACCATCCTGTACAGTACAGATGGGAAAACTTTTTCGACAAAGAAGCCTGAATACAAGAATGTAGGTACATATGTGACTTATTATAAAGTTGAAAAGGATGGATATACAACAGCCATAGGTTCAGCAGTCGTCGAGATCAAAGAAGCTGAAATTGAATTTGATGCGGATGATTGTATCGTCTTTTATGACGGGAAGAACCATAGCATAGATTTATCCGTGGTAACGGATGACTGCGAAATCCTGTACAGTGAGGATGGCATCAATTATTCCTCAAAGAAACCAGAGTATAAAGAGCCAGGTACCTATACTGTTTACTACAAGATTATGAGGGACAATTATGCGACTGTGACAGGAAGCAGTACTGTGACCATTAAGGCGAAAGATGGTACTGCAAATAACGGTAATCAAAATAATAGTAATCAGAACAGTAACAATAAAAACAGTAATAAGAATAACGCCAATCAGAATAACATCCAGAGCAGTGGAAGCAGGGAGGGTATGAATGATCTGAGCAATATGACGCTCACGACGATCAGAGAACCCCAGATCCCGCTGTCAGAGACAGCCAAGGTTTCCAATGTGCAGACAGGGGATGAAACCAGTATCTTGTTCTATGCTGTGATGTTCGTAGCTTCTGCATTTGGGCTGACAGGATTAAAGAGAAGAGGGGAGAAAGGAAAATGATGAAGATAAAAAGAAAAATGCCTAAGCTGGCGTCAGTACTGCTCTGCTTTTCCATGGTATCCAGCAATCTGCTTCCAGCATATGCAACAGAAGCAGTTGTTACGGAAACATCCTTGGAAGAAGCAGGGGAGAATGGGAGCAATGAGCCTGAAAATGATACGGTGAATACAGTGATGCTCAATGATGACGTGGAATCACAGGCGGACAATGACAGCAGATATGAAGAAATAGAAGTCAATTACAGCCAGTCGTCTACCTATTTTGTTACAATCCCTAAAACGATAACATTAGGTGCGGATAAAAGAGCGGCTTATTCCGTTAAGGTTGAAGGTGATATTGTAGCAAATAAACAGGTCTGCGTGGTCCCTTTGGATGGGATTGAGGATACGGAAGTTTTTGATTTCTATATGGCAGACCAGATAGCTGGCAGCACCAAAGAGGATGTTGTAGCCGAGGTGAGTCAGGCTAAATTTTACTGGAACCATGAAGAGGCGAAGGCTGGCTATACAGAGACAGATAATTATGTGACAGCGGACAGCCTTTCAGCGGGCAAGTGGAAGGGAACTTTCCAGATGGAGATCAGCATGAGGACAGATCCTGCACATATCCATAACTATGTCGGAGAGGTTACAAAGGAGCCGACCTGTACAGAAAAAGGAGAGAAAACCTATACCTGCGACTGTGGTGACAGCTATACGGAAGAGATTCCTGCAAAGGGACATCACTTTGAGAATGGTGAATGTACAGACTGTGGTGAAAGAGACCCTAACCATGAGCATAGTTATATTGAAACAATTACAAAAGAGCCAACCTGTACAGAAGCAGGGGAAAAGACCTATACCTGCGACTGTGGTGACAGCTATACGGAAGCGATTCCTGCGAAGGGGCACCATTTTGAAGATGGAGAGTGTACAGACTGTGGGGAAAAAGACCCCGATTACCATAAACACAGTTATACGGAGACAATTACCAAAGAACCAACCTGTACGGAAGCAGGGGAAAAGACCTATACCTGCGACTGCGGTGACAGTTATACAGAAGAGATTCCTGCAAAGGGGCATCATTTTGTGGATGGTGAATGCACGGACTGCGGCGAAAAAGATCCTTGTTCTGAATCACATACTGATGAAAATGAAGATGATATTTGCGATATATGTGGTCATGAACATCAGTGGGTAGAAAATGAAGATGTTTTGGAGTGGGTACGTTATAATCCTTATGGTAGAGCTGGCTGGACTAAGAATGGAAATACATATGAAGCAACCTTTAGTGCTGATAAAACCGATGCCACTAAGTCAGCGTCAATCGACTTTGATATAGAGGTTCCAAATGATGTGGAATGTACATATTCATTTACATGCCCATATCTTTATAAAACTGATTTTATGTATTATGATAGTGCTTCGGCATATTTATATGATTTAGATGATTCAGGTAGTACGATTTCTGAAACTAGAACTACTATTTTTTCAGCTAAAGGACCTGGTAGCGGTTATTCATCTGGTAAAATATCCTTATCAAAAGGAAAGCATAGACTTTCAGTATCATATCATAAAGGCAATAAAAGTTCAGCAGTTTCTGGAACAGTTAGAATAACTTTAAATTCTATTGAGGCATTAAATCATGTTTGCACGGAATGCGGAGAAAAAGGAGCACATAAATATACTGAAACTATTGTAAAAGAAGCAACCTGTGTTGAAAATGGTGAAAAGGAATATATTTGTGAAACTTGTGGATATTCGTATACTGAAGAAATTGCAGCTACAGGAGAACATAATTATGTAAATGGAATTTGTACCATGTGTGGAAAAGCGAATATAGCAACGACAGAAATTTATTCGATAAGCTCTACAACTAGCAGAACGACAGATTCAGGTCATGGACATTATGATCAGACTTCTTTGAGCGGTACATATTCACCAGATATTGAGATAGCAGAAAATATGGCTGGGGATGAATATTTAGTGCTAAATTCTTACATGGGTTATCCTGTTGTTGGCGGTCAGGGACAATATGGAGAATCTGATGGAATAAATGGTTTGTCACAGCTCCAAAAATATGATGAGGAGACTGACACATGGAAAACGATTGATACCCATTCTATGTCATATAATATTGCTAAGAATATAACAGAACAAACAGGTGGTTATACAGATTTACACCGTGGCTGTGGTATAAGTCGCAAATATCAGTTGGAAAAGGGAACATACAGGATATATGGAAGTTTCTCAGCACACAGAAGCTGTGGTTCTTCGGTAGCACACTACTATTATTCCTATCGTATTACGGCATATTTATGTCAGATAAAGAAGTAAGAAATGGTTGGAGTCTAATAGAAGTACCATGTCATCTGTAACCTACAAATAAATATAACAATTTCAAAAAAGAACTTAGAACTTTCATTCTAGGTTCTTTTTTTCTTCTTCAAGGAAATTTCCGCCTCCCGCTGTTCGGTGAAGGCTTTTTCTTCGTCAGTTATCTGGAATGACAGAATATCCTGCGGTTCACAGTGCAGGATCAGGCAGAGTTCATTGACCGTGGACGTGGTAATAGATTCCCCGTGGGACATACGGCGGAGTGTATTGCTGCTGATGCCATAGTGGTAGATTAGGGAATATTTCGTAACGCCTCTCTTTTTCATTGTTTCCCAAAAGTTATCGTAGCTGATCATATGGATACCTCCGATAACCCTATTTTATGTTATATGTAAAATATTAAACACAAGTAAATAATTGCCAATAGTAAAATATTGCATATATTTTCCTTGAAACGGAGTGATTTTCATGATAATATAAGCAATATATTGCATATGTTTGATAAGGGCTTTATAACAGGAAAAGTAATGGCAAAATACAGTGTGAGGAGGAACTTATGGGCTTTTCATATGGTTTATTGGGCATCGGGAATACAATTGCAGAGAACAGGAAGGAAAAACAACGGAAAGCAGCCCTGCCAGACAGGAAAAAGGTTCTGGACAGGGAGATGGAGGAATTCTGTGATAAAAAGGCGGCGGAATATGGCATCACCCGTGGAATCAATCTGGTAGAACTGCAGATGTCTATCGTAAATGCGGATTATTATTTTGTAGAAATGATGATGCAAAATGAAGATGCGGCTGTTTTTCTGGAAGGGGAAAGGGAACAGATTATTTCCCGCAGAAATGCCATGTTTGACAGGATACGGCAGCTTCCGATCGAGGGGCAGTATGCCCCTGATAAAAGTGGTATGAGGGTCGGAAGGCAGAGCGGCGTTATGAGGGAAGGCGGCCCTAACAGCCTGTTGAAGCAGGCGGAAAAGTATATTGAAAATAATGGGATGGATTTCCCTACAGAAGAATATCTGCAGAGGATTTATTATCAGTATACAAAGGTACTTGATGAAATAGAAAAGGAGATAGCGATCCTGAGAAAAGGGATTGCGGGAGAGGAATATGTCAACGAACAGTTAAGGCTTTATGAAGGGAAATACAGGGTTTTAAAGAATATTGTCTTGGAATCCGCTGATTCACAGGGGAACACATCAGAAGTTGACGCTTATATCATTACTGATAAGGGACTTGTTGTAGCAGAGATAAAGAACTATGGAAATGAGAACCAGAGGCTACGTATTACAAACGATGGCAGGTGGGTGATCGAGGATATCCATAACGGGAATATCTTAAAGCGGATTGACAAATCGCCAGTGGAACAGAATACAAGGCACTGCCTTGCGGTGGAGAGGCTGTTGGTACAGGAATTTGGGGAAGACTGCAATATTCCCGTGATTCCAGTGATATTTATTGCAAACAATAAAGTCAGCATCAGTAATGAGAGTAAGAGTGATGTCATCCGTGTTTCAGAGTTTTATACGTTCATTAATTCCATACAGAATTTGGCGGCGGTATCAAAAGAAGTGCAGGGGAAGATTGAAAACCTGTTAAATGCGCGCAACATAGGCTCACAGCCTTTCAAGGTAAACAGCAGGTGGAGGATCATGGACTGCATAGAGGAGATGGAGAGGGTTTTTACAAACTATGTCCTGTATAATAATGAGATCGCAGAGGAATACCAGCGGGCAGTCATAAGAAATACGCCTGTGAAAGAGAGAAAGAAAAGGGTATCAAAAAAGCCAGGTATCAGAACAATAGTACTCTGCCTGTTGCCGTATATACCCATTATATTTTTTGGATGGACACCACAATTCAGGATAGTATTATTGATAAGCTATACAATCATGCTGTGTAATATACCACTTGGTCTGGTAGCGATGGTTGTTTTATATATGATATTAATCGGATAGAGATGCATGTGTAGAAAAGAGCTTTCCCCCAAACGGAAGGCTCTTAAAAATTAGGATTATAATTGGCTGATGGATCAAAAATTAAGATCTGAAATGATGGGGTGGAAGCCGCTCATCAAACTTGTTTTAAAAATGCAATCGGGAGAAAATGATATAATGAATTAAGTGATAGAGGAGGGATACTTATATATGATATTAATAGACGGGGATGAACAGGACAATAAGAATAACCAGAAAAACATTTGGGGCAAACAAGAAGAAAATGTCTGTACAGAAAAAATATCTGTTAATCATGTGATACACCCATTGAAACGGAGCCAAAACCTAAGACCCATTGATGATGAAGAATGGGAAAGTATGTTAAGGATTTTGAAAAGTCATAAGCGCGTATGAAAAATTGCAAGAGATATTATATAAAGATAAATTTTTATATAATACGAAAAGAGTTATTGAGGATAATTTCTTTTTTGGAAGGGGCTTTTAAAGATGAAGAATACAAGTTTGATATTATGATGGTTAATATTTTTATTATTTTATGAACATAATATCTTGCGGTATCCTGCAATGCACTTTATAATATATTTTATCAGATCTGCCCAAACCATTTTCAGAAAAAAGGAGGCCGTCAATGAAAAGCTATATCAAAACAAGAACTGTGCAGTCTATCGTAAGAGATATCAAAAAGGGTAAGATAGTCTTGGAAACAGGTATCCAGAGAAAGCAGGACCAGTGGGACAGGAAGAAAAAGTCGTTGTTGATCCTGTCTGCCATACAGGAGATCATCATTCCTGGCATATTTGCAAAGGAAACGGTAAATGAGAAAGGCGAGACTGCCTGGGAGATACTGGACGGAAAACAGAGGCTTACAGTGCTGAATTCCTTCTTAAATGACGGATTCAGATTAGATAAATCTTATGAGGATGACTATGCAGGGAAGAGGTTCTCAGAGCTGGATGAGGATGTCCAGAATACGATCAAAAACGCGGAGATCACGATCAATGTATATCAGGAGATCAGTGAGCAGGAGACAGAGGATATTTTCTGCAGGCTGAACAATGGACAGCAGTTATCCAACGACAATCTGTACAGGGCGCATATGGGGGCAGACTTAAGGAAATTTGTGGATGAAGCGGTAAGCAAGCCCTTTATGGAGAAAGTGAATTTCACAAAGGGACAGCTTCGCAAGTCAGAGGATCAGGGTGTGATACTGTCGGCACTTGCCTTAATATCTGATGAAAGCGTCAGCGATCTCAGCAAAAAGTCAATCATACAGTTTATTGATGATTTTAAGAAACGGTATGATCAGGAGCTGTGCGATATCATACTGGCATCTCTGGACGCTCTGGATGAAGTAATTCCTGAGAAGCATAAGAATCTGAAAAAGGTGAGTGTACCAATGATAATAGCGAATGAAGCACTCTGCCTGAAAGACAGCAAGATGCAGAAGAAGTATGCGAAGAATCTGAATGCTTTTCTGGATGACTATGAAAACAGGGAGGATTATCTGGAATTGTGCAAGACCAGCACGGCAAGTAGCCAGAATGTAGGAAAGAGAAACAGTTATTTTTATGAAATGACAAAGTAGAGTTGAGCAGTCCTAAAACGAAATGTGTAATGTTTGTATGCAGTATGATGCGTGTTTTGTGAATTAATCATAAAAATCCTGTGTGAGAATTCTCATACAGGATTTTTTAAATACAAGTACTTTTAATGAAATGAAACTGTGTATTGAGTAGTACCATTGTTCATTTCTGATTTTCTTACTATTATAAGGTATTACTTTCTAATTATTACAGAAAAATGGAACTATGTGCAGTTTCGTTGTGCCCAAAATATGCTTTGGGTATATCTTAACGCAATTTCGATCTATTATATTTATTATACTAAGTTTTTACAGCAATCTTAGCATTCTCATTTTCTTAAAACCGTCTGATTTTCCACTATATTGACGAATACCCACATATGCGCTATAATTTACTAAGGGCAAAATATTGAACATAATCAAAATATTAAATATATAAAATAATAATTATGTTTTTCGTGTCCTTGTCTATAATGAAAGGACTTGCCTATAAAAAGGGTAGAAAATTTAAATTTGGAAGGAGAAACGTATTATGAGAAAGAAAATTTTAGGTATTATGGCGGTAACATTAACAGCCTCTATGATGGCTGCATCTTTAACAGGATGTGGCACTCAGGCAAAGGCAACGGATCAGGATGTCGCTATGGACGAAGAGACTATCGTTGTTACGGAGCAAGAAGAGGATGCTGTGGCGACTGTTACAGAAGATGGTATCACGGCAACAGAGGAAGTAATCGCAGATGACGGGGAAGCTGATGGAGAAGCAGAAGCATCTTATACGGAGCATGAATATTTTTTCGCGCTGGATGAGCAGGACGATAGTACAGCGGAAGACATTGATTGGGATGCAATAAAGCCAGACGGAAATGATTATTTGCTGAAAGATTCTGTAAATATCTATGGTTCTGGAATGGGAAGAATTGCAGGATATACAAAGCCCGATATAAATGTCCATGTTGTTACATCCAGTGACGATTGGTATTGTATTGAATTTGCTGACGAAGATCCTGCATATCAGCTTCTTCTCGTAAAAGCAGAAGATTTCATTGAAGCGTCTGGAATGTATGAGGATATGCCTGCGATTACGGCGGATGATATAAAGTTCGCGCTTATTCCGCAGCTTGGCGAAATGGCTCCCGATGTTGACGATGAAGTTTATTATATACCGTTAGATGAGCCAACGGAAGAGATGACTTCTGTTTCTGAGTTTACGATTCCGACATACTGTAAAGATGTAGAGGGGTGGATGGCACAGGTAATAGCAGATAATGATTTTGAAAACTATCAGTTCTTCTACATTGAGAAGGTAGAAGATAAATCTGATGATGAGAATTCCTGCTTTAGAGTTACTTATGGCCGTCAGCAGAAGTTTGCACAGTAAACTGAATATAAGAGCAGTCTGAGAAATCAGATTGCTTTTATCATCCTATGGAATGTATTTTGGAATTTTATTTATAATAGAAAGACTGATTGTATATAGGTGATAGTCAATATCATAAATATTTGGAAAGGAGATTATTCGTATGAGAAAGAGAATTTTATCAGTAATTTTAATAATTGGAATCACGGCTTCTTTAGTGGCTTGTGGAAGTGATGGAACGGGAAAGAAAAAGGAAATCTTTGAAACGGAGACTGTTTCTGCAGAACCAGTGGTCAACGATGTTGAAAAAATTGAGGAAACAGCAGAGCCAGCATTGGTGGATAATGGAGGGACAGAGATATCCAACGATACAGAGGATTACGAAGAGCAGAAAGACATTTTTATTGTCAAGCACATTGATACTGGAGATGGAACGGAGATTGATTTTACAAATCAAGAAATCATTAATGGTCCGTTTACATTGGGCGATAGTGTTGATATTTATTCGTTTTACTTTACTTATGCAGGTTATACAAAGCCCAATATCAAAATAGAAGATGTATGGAAGGTTAATGAATGGATAGTTGTACCATTTGCGGAATCAAGTTTTCTTGTAAAGGAAGAGGATTTTAACAGGGTGGCAACTTTGAAAGAAAAGACTAACTCTGCAACGGAGGATACCATAAATGTAGAAAGTGAGTCCGCTACAATGGAACAGAATACAGCATCTCAGGAAAAAGATACAAATAGCGAGACGGCTTCTGTACCTGAAACAGTAGCACCGAAAGAGGAAACTCCTACACCTGTTACGACTTATTCTGAGGCAGAAGTGATTAGTATTTTCAGGAGCACTTTGGAGAGCAATGGTATTCAGTGGTATCCTGATAGTGCGGAATATGCACAGTGGCCAGAGGCAGGACCATCTGGCGGTATGGGTTGGGGTATTGAAGATATTTCAATGACAGATCCATATGGTGATGCAGCAGGAACTGTGGAAGGATTTAAATTTGGAGGTTGGGAATATTATTACCTTGAAAGTCAGGGCTCTTCAAATGGATATGTTCATTTGAAATTGTATAGTGGCTGATAAACTATTTGGTTAACCGATAAATAAAGGACCTTGGAGAAATCTGAGGTCTTTTTATTTTGTTTTTAATCCCCAAATTCATAATAACAAATACTCCATTTATCTATAATAAAAAAGATAATTTCTAAAACGATGAAAGGAGGAGGCGAAAAAGAAAAACTATATACGATGTAGTTTTCTTTAAAATTTATGAAAGAAAAAGTTTGTAAAAGAAAATTTATATACATAAAAATACTCTTGCTTATGCTTGCTGCAGTATGCTTTGTCAATAAGCCAATGACAGCGAGGGCAGATGGCATACCTGTATCATTAGGTTACGTTCCATTTGATGAGCACAGAGGTATGTCCATGCTAATTGATGGAGAAACAGGCTTTTGTATTCAAAGAGGCTATCCGTTTAGAAGCACGGTATCTGATATTCAGATGACAAGAACCGTTGCAGATAACATTACGATGGCAGAATGGATCAGACTAAATTTAACTAATTTTACCGAAGGCGTTGGAATGGAGTATTTTCGCGGCTGGGGCCTGTGGAGCTTAAATGGCGACCACACGGATGCTTCCCAAACATCTCAAACAGGTGCTCCATCTTCGGATGTGATTTCCGAAGTTTTTGATAAAGAAACGGAAGATTTTGAGGATGGATATGTACCTGGCAAATGGAATACCACGGCATCATCTGCATTTGATCCGTTTAGTATTACGGGACATGAAGGCGCAAAAGACAAATATGCTACTACTTTAAAAACAATAAGTGAAAGCGAAGCTGGATTTAGCAGGTCGCAGTCAAGCGCTCTTGCTATGTTAAATTATTATATCTTTGAAGATTCTGATGCGAATGGTTACAGTAAACAAGCTAAAATACAAGTGGGGCAGGCGTTAGCATGGGCTGCTGAATTTAATTTTGTTGGTACAGTTGGAGCAAGCGGCAGATCAACATATGTAATATATAAAGATTCAACAGGTAAATATGGAACTGGTGGCGCAAATAGTTTTAGTGGTTCCTGTGACGGATATATCAAAGTATATATTGGAAGTCAGTACGAAGCGATGAAGTTATATCGTCAGGTGGTATGGAAAACAACAAATATGAGACAGTTTCCAAGTTTCGCATATGAAAGATATGGTGAAGCTATGAATAACCCTATTCACTTAAAATGGGATGCGCAGGAAAACGCTTATGTGGCGACAATTGCAGACGGGAATGGAGTGCTTGATTACTTTGAATTTTCAGTAGCAGGAGTATCCTGTACAAATAATGGAGATGGCACTCTTACTTTGAAAAGCACAGGAGCGTTAAGCGGAGCAGTGGCAAGCAATCCTGCTGTAAGTAAGTTGTTGCCTGACGATTGCTCATTTACTTTGCCGACATTTTACAGATGGGATTTGGAAGGAACGAATACAGCATTTAATTACGCCGTGTTGATTCCAGACCTTGTTTTTTGGAGCAATTCCATGAATTCTTACAGACATTCCCATGGTTGGAATCCTCCGTGCGAATGGCAGTGCATATTTAATGGCGTAGATACTAATTTTTGTAAGAATGATAAAAATGCAGGGAAAGTATCAAATGGACATAATGATGACTGTGAAGATGGATGTACAGAGGATCATGGAAGCCACTTTACAAGGCATGAGCATGTACCAGAGTGCTATCATCATAACCACTGTCCATATTATTTAAAAACAACAACTAGCAGGACTACTTTTAATAATAAATGCAGTGTGTTCTGGGTATGTTTGAAGAAGCATTACCTTTTAGAGCATAAATCAATTGCAGTTAAATATATAGACTGGCAGGATGCAATAGACTTTACAGGTCCAGATACTCTTGTAGACCCTGTACATGCTTATATTTCTGTTATAACGGATGAACATGTTTTCCCCGCAGAAACAGATACGGAAATCCTGCTTATCGCAGATCACGATGAATGGAACAACCTGACTTATACAGCACCAAATGGGAAAGTAATTAAACATGCAGACCATTTGAGGGTTGGTGAGAAATATCATTTGAAGTATATCTATTCCTATAAGGGAGCATCAAAAGGTTTCAGGATTGAGTTTTCTGTGCAGAATAAGCCTTACTATCAATATAATTATTTGGCAAGAATGGAAGAGCCTTACAACAATATGCCTATCTATGAACTTAGAACAGGTCTTGCAGGAGACAGATTCTCCAAGAGTTCTATCAATGTTCCTCACGCAAGATTGGTACAGGATTTAACGGACATTACGATCAGAGGATTATATACGACACCTGAAACAGCCTACACATTAAATGGTGCATATACATGGGACAGTGAAGATTCGTGGAATGACCAAGTGTATCTGGATGCGTTGGTAACAGATCAATTTGACGATAATTATGACAATAAAGATGCGGGAAGTATTACATCAAGCAATGGTTCTCCGTTAAAGACTGACTTTACGGTATCGAAGCCTTCCCACAATGATATGCTTGTCGTATGGGAGTTCGACACAGAACCAGAGGTATTTACTTCCGCGTTGGTCTATGGAACAGCTTACATTGAAGTTGGCGAGAATGATAATTTCACAAAGAATTATTTTGACGAGGCCTATAATTTCGCCAAAGATAAGATGGCCGCAACTGCTTATACAAATTGGTTCTGGAGTTTTGAGGAACATAATAACGTTGGCGGAGTTGGATACTTTAGCTCTGAATACACAGGTCCAGGCGGACCACAATCCAACAATCCTATTCCAGCGCATACTGTTTATACGCAGAACAACGAGTATAGGACATTTGCAGTAAAGAATAAGGTATGGCAGTCAGATGTAGATATCAAAGTTTCTAACTTTGTACAGAATACAGGGGCAGGTATCACAGAGCATATCTATCAAAATAGGGACAGGGATAACCATGATCTGAACTACAACCTGTATTATACGGTAGATGTAGTAAACCCGAAAGCGACTATTTATGAGAATAAGCAGAGATCACATGACGGACAGACAGAGAATGATGAGAAAACGACTCCTTATGACACTGCTTCTGATGTAAATGAGTTTGATGTAAACACAATGATTTCGTGGGGTTCCACGGGAGCGTCACAGACGGGTGCTTCTTACGGTAACACAATCGTTGTAGACCACATCAAGACAGGAAGGACTTATATCCAGAGGGAGATTCCTACGGTACTTGCTACGATGACAGCACTTCCTAAGGAAACAATGGCAATAAAGATTTATCCTAACCATGACAGGCTGATCTACGAGGATCATTACACAGGAGCAGCGGTATCTGGTTCTGAGATAGGCAGGACAGTCAGTATTTCAGCAAAGGATGGGTACTATCCGCCTAATGAGCAGTCCTGTGTTTCAGATATCTATCCAGCTATGAATCCTAATCAGATGGATATGAGGCCGCACAACATCAGTAATTCCAATAATGTGCCTGACCAATATAATCAGGATGACAATGTGCTGCACCACATGAGTCCTACGACTTCGTTTACAACTAAACTGAGTAACGGAGAAACAAAGACGATTGTAGACAGCCATACAAAGACTTATACCCAATACGATTTTGAATACAACCCTAGCAACAGGAATAACAAAGTGACATTTCCAAGCAGGAGAAGAAGCATTATGTTCTTCAAGTATTCAAAAACGAATTACAGCTACGATGGAAGAGCAGTACAATCTGCGGTAGGACAGTTTAAGAATGCAGGTAAAACGCAGACGGAAAGCTATTATATCAGTCAGGTTCTCTTTAAGAGCAACTATACTTCCAAGTACAAGAAAGAACTGGAAGCACAAGGGGCTGATTACATCGAAGATAAAGATGTATACGGCAACCTCACAGATGCGTGGATTGATATGGTGAACCAGAACAAGTTTGCTATCGTATCCGCAGGACAGGGCTTTGAACTCAGGGTAACATTGAAGTATGAAAACAGTTTCTTGACGCAGTACCTTGCAAGATATTTTGGACAGGATGATGGGCAGAATGACATTCTTGGTACATCCAACAGGGTACAAAAGCGATATAATGACGTTCCTGCAAACAGCAGGCAGTATACGAATATCAGTGCATTAACTGGTAAGGACGGCAGAACAGCCCCATTCTACACAAGTTCTGCAAGGGCTTATATTAGCAGTTACAGTATCTTGGACAGATTGGCGGTAAATCTTGTGACAGGTGCAAACGTATTCAATGACTTGTATGTATTTATGAGTGACAACCCTGATACAGTCTACAGTTATTCAGGTATTTACAATACTCCTGTTGTATTTGAAAGGGATATCAAATATAGCAATGACTATTCTGTAACAACCATCACTTATACCATGTGTATAAGTCACGAAAATGGTATTTCCAGCAATCTGCAGAAGATGAAGTTCTATACGAACCAGTTGGCTCCTGATAAGAGGACACCTGGCATTGTGGAAGGCACTTATGATGTGGCATCACAGGGAGAACACAGCATTACGATCTGGACTCCTGTTGTGGCAACGACACCGTTTGATTACCCGAATACAATACAGGACAGATACATCGGTGATGCGATAGAACTTGGTTATACGATCAAGACGACAGGCGCGGATGACAGCATTGTACATATCGTACAGTAAAAAATGGAATCTCCTTCTATATTGAGGGAGATTCTTAACTTTACATAATTTTGAAATTCATTCATATTTACAGATGACAAAATTGTAAAGCAGTTTTATAATAAAGATATATCAATGATAAATAGTTTGTTGCTGATGATTTTAGCATGAATTACATATAATACATTAAGATTAAGATTTGGAGGAACATTGATGCAGAAAGGTGATGAAAGGGAAAAGATCATAGCAAATTTGTATGATGAGATAAATATAATTATTGACTATACTGGATTGACGGACAAAGACATTGTGGAGAAGGCATCGGATATTGATGCGTTATTGAAGGAGGGCAGATATGTTAAGAGTATGTCCCCATTGACTTATGACGAGATAGAGCAGTATTCAAAACGGCAAAGAAGAGAGTTGTCTTTAGCTGCAAAAAGAAATAGCATTGAAGAAGAGAATTCTGTAAGATATGTAAGAGAAGACAATTTGGTTGAGGTGGTTATATACAGAACGTTCACACAAATCAGATTGAGTTACAATGATAACATAAAGCATGCATTAAGGGATTACTTTTCAGTGATGCTTGATATTATGAATTGCCTGAATGTAGATAGACCATTCTTTAAGATTCAAACACTATTTTTACAAAAGAAGAATAAAGTTTTTGGTACATCCATTTATCAGCTTTTCCAGTGCTTTGAAAAAGATAGATTTGGAACATTTATTCAGGGGACTAAAAATGATTTATACAAATTGAATATTCTTGATGGGCAGGAAAATTTTTCTTGTGATGACTTAGAGTTTGAGGTTCAAAAGCTGGTCGGAAGCGGAATAGATGCAAATACAAAGAAGAAAATATGTATAGGACGTTTGGATATTATAGGGAGGTATGATGCAGCTCCCATCGAAGATATTGATATAATTGATAAGTTTGGCAAGCTTAATGATGGTATATATGATATTTTCAAAAAATATTTAAAGAAATCATTTTTAGAAGATATGATAAGTGGTAAGACAAAGAAACTGATAGGAGGATTTCATTTATGAGCAAGATTAATGATAAACATATTACTTTCATACCTGCAGGTCAGATTGTTTCAGATAATAGGAAAATAAATTTCGTATTTAATGAAAAGGCAGAGAGAACGCTGAGAAACAATTATTCAGATGTTAACGAATTAAAGTCGTACCTGAATCCACGAGGGAAAAGGAAATAATGATTTATAAAGACTTATTTGTCAGAACGTATCTTGTTGGATATGAGAAAGAGGGAGAGAGCTGTATATTTTTATTGTATAGCACGAAACCAGATTATAAAGTTCATTACAGTATTGTCATAGATTCCTATGCTGAAAACGGAAAGAATAAGACGTTGGAACTATTAAAACAGAATCTGAAAAGCCAGAAACTGGATATGCTAGTGTGGACACATCCCCACAGAGATCATTATATTGGACTAATTGATATCATAAAGAAGTATTGTGATAAATATACTACGATTGTGACACCCGCTATTGGGAATGATCTGAGTAAGTATGATTCTGGCACACGGGAAACTATGTCATATATTAATTCATTGGTGCATAACAGGAAGATTACTGATAGATATGATGTGAGGCAGATTGCATCTGTGTGCAAGACATTTTTGGACAAACATTTAGAAAACATTCCCTTGATACAAGGAATCAGGTTTGAAATAATTGCTCCATTCAGTGACTTGGGATATAGTAATGCCAATATAAAGGCAGTGAATTATAATTGGATGTCTATTGGCATAATAGTGCAGATTTATGCAAAGGATAATGCGGAATATTTCTTATATACAGGCGATATGGATAAAGACACAATCAATATGCTGTTGTATAAAATAAACGAGCAGAAAGAGATAGAGATACCAGACCACTATGCTTACATAAAGATCCCTCATCATGGAAGTTTGGCTTCGGAGGAAATTTTGAGTATATTATCTGAAAAAAATAAGTCAGAAATGGCGGCTTCTACTATTTTTAGACCACAAAATTTACCCAATAATGATTTGCTGGATAAATATAAGGAAAAGTCAGTAGAGGTTCTGAGAACAGATGAAACGAAAGATGGAATCATTAAAAAAGAATATACTTTGGTTTCGTAAAAAAAAATTGGTATTATTAAGATAAAGGGGACTCTTTCCGTATGGGAAGGGTTCTTTTTTGTTGGGAATTGAAGAAACTATAAAACAAATATATAATAGAGACAAACATCTGAAAATGAGAATCAGTTATGGCAGAAGATTATAGTTGGATGAAAGGGGAATCTTATGGACAAAAGATTGGATCTATTAGATCGCGATGAATTTATTGAAAATGTTGTCAAAATAGTAAATCAGTTGTCAGAAATAGAAAGAGGGTGCTGTTTTGCCATTGAAGGAGGCTGGGGAGTTGGCAAGACCTTTGTAATTGAGGAAATTGAAGAGAGATTAAAAGAAATTTCATCAGAGGGGACAAATAGCGACAGATATTTTGTGTTTCACTATAATTGTTGGCAGCATGATTATTATGAAGAGCCTGCGGTTGCGATTATATCAGCGATGCTTGCGTCCATTAGAGAAGATGAGGTTTTAGTCAATGGGGAAGCGGAGAGAATCATAAAGGCAGGATATGAGTTTGTTGGAGAAGAACTTAAAAAGATAGCAGGCTTATATATAGAAAATAAGATAGGGATCAATTTAATCAGTTGGGCAGAAGATATAAAAAAGAATAAAGAGATAAATCAAAAAGCGGAAAATGAATTTGATGTGATGTTCAATTTCAGCCAGACGATTGAAACAGTTAGGAAAAAACTGCAGGAAATAGCAGAAGAAAGAACAATCGTTTTATTTGTGGATGAATTGGATAGATGTATTCCACAGTATGCGATAAAGGTGCTTGAAAGACTGCATCATATCTTTTATGGCTTAGATAATGTGGTAGTGGTCATGGCAATAGACAGAAAACAGTTAGAACATTCCGTGGAAGAGATGTTTGGAGCAAGAAAAGATGAATCGTCCATAGATATAGAAAAGTATTTAAAGAAGTTTATAGATTTTTCGATGGTGTTGGATAATGGAACAATCAATGAATCTTATCGAAAAAAATACAAGGTCTATTTTGATAAATTTGTGATTGAGAATGAGCAGGATGCAGAGGAGATAACGAATATTTTATCGAAATTATTTGCGGCTATTGATATTAGAAGGCAAGAAAAATTAATAGAAAAAGCAAACATGGTACATTCTCTTGTGTGTAATGAAAAGTTGGATATTTCTGTTTTAGTTTTTGAAATTTTATATGAAGTATTAAAGATATGGAAATTTGGCGATTTAAAGTATGTGGCGGTAATTAATGACGGTCGATATACAGACATAGAGAAACGGATTGGTAATAAAATGGATATTTGGAAATCGTTTGTCGATCAGGCATACACTAATGTTAAGATGGGCTATGGTTGGCAGACTACTGAAAAAAGTGTGAATTATAATTTATACGGGAAAATTTTTTGGTATTTTGCAAATATATACTATGATGAAAAAATACCATATTTAGAATTCAACAATTGTATGCAAGATGTAAAGGATGACCTAGAAGTGGCGAAGAAATACTGTGAATTTTGCGAGATGGTTAAGTAGGATAAAGATTGGGATCAGTTTATGGAGGAAAAATAGATGAGTCGAAAAAACATATTCGAGATTTTGAATGAAAAAACAAATATTGGTTCACAAATAAATAAAATAGAAATTTTACTCTCAGAATCATCCATTAATGGTTTTACTCCTGAAGAGATTGTGGACATAGAGTGTATGCGTGATTGGAAAGCAAGGGGTAGATATACAAGTTGTGAAGAAATCAGGGAACGGCTTCATATTACATATACTGATATTCAAAAGAAATTATCAGATGAACACATATTATTTTATTTGGAATATGTATCGAACGTTATCTGGCTTTGCAATGAACGATACGGTGTTGAGGATGCTGAAGATGAGTACATTTATCTACAAGAAAATGTCATAGGACTTTTAGATGATTTGGGATACGAAAAAAAGGTCTTTGCAGATGAAGAAAAAGTGATATTAGTTGAGAAAAATGCGGCAATGACAGCAGCTGCAGAGGTTGTTGATCCCAATACGGCATATGCAGTGATAGAATATAATCATCATCTCTTGAAGGGGGATATAGCGGAGAAACAGAGAATATTGAAAATTCTGGCGGATAAATTTGAACCAATGAGAGGAGAACTAAAGAAAGCAAATAAGGAATTAGAGAGCAATACAGGGTATTTGCTTAATAAAATGAATATCAGACATAATAACATGGAAGGGAAAAATGCCATTGATTATGTTAAAAATCTTTCCGATCAAGAATTAGAAGAATGGTACGATGAAACATATCAAATGTTATTACTTTGCTTTTTAGAATATGAGAATATTGAGAGAAATAAGAAAATAAATGAGCTAAAGAAGGTAATAGAAAAATAAGATGTATTCCAAAATCCTGTATGAGAATCACTTCATATGGGATTTTTCTTGCTTGTACCCATAAATACTTATATTTTTCTTCTCTTTGTATATAACGTAAAAACAGGAAAAACCTGAAAATAGAAAGAGAGGAGAAAAGAAAAATTATGAATATAAAAAAGTGTTCATTAAAAACAATGTGTGCAGCTTTGGCGTGTACAACAGTTTTTAGCAGTATGATGGCTGCCTATGCAACAAGTACTGTTTATGAAACTCCAATGGATGATTCAACAGGGACAGAATCAATTGCAACTCTGTCGAATGATTCAGCGGGGGAAGATCCAAGTGATTCTGGCTGGACTACCGAAGAAAACAGTTTTGAAGATATAAAAGTAACTTATCAACAGTCATCGAGCTATACAGTGACAATTCCGAAGGCAATTACTTTGGGTACAAATAAACAGGCGGTATATTCCGTTAAGGTTGCAGGAAATATTGATGCAAACCAGCGAGTATATGTAGCTCCTGTGGATGGTATTGCTGGTGGTGAAAATTTAGATTTTTATATGAGTGACCTAAGCGGTAAGAAAGAAGATGTTGTTGCAACGGTAACACAGAATAAAACTTACTGGAGTTCTGAAAACGTGGCAAATGCTTATGAAGAAACCAATAATTCCATCAGTGCTCCAGATCTGACTGCGGGTACATGGGAAGGAACTTTCCAAGTAGAGATAAGATTGGAGACAGAAAAGGAGCAGGAGCATGTACATAATTATGTAGATGGAAAGTGTGAATGTGGAGCAGTTGATCCTAATCATACCCATAATTATGAGGATGGATCCTGTACAATCTGTGGGGAAAAGGATCCTTGTTCAGAATTTCATACTGATGAAAATGAGGATGGTATTTGTGATATCTGTGGTCATGAACATCAGTGGGTAGAAAATGAAGATGTTTTAGAGTGGGTACGTTATAATCCTTATGGCAGGACTGACTGGATTAAGAATGGAAATACATATGAAGCTACCATTAGTGCTGATAAGACAGATGGCACCAAATCAGCGTCAATTGATTTTGATATAGATGTTCCAAATGATGTGGAATGTACATATTCATTTACATGCCCATACCTTTATAAAACTGATTTTATGTATTATGATAATGCTTGGGCATTCTTATATGATTTAGATGATTCAGGTAATACGATTGATACGGCTTCCAACCCTAGAACCACTATTTTTGATGTTAAAGGAGCGGGCAGCGGGAATTCATCTGGTACAATATCCTTATCAAAAGGAAAACATAGACTTTCAGTATTATATCATAAAGGCAATAAAAGTTCAGCAGTTTCTGGAACAGTTAGAATAACTTTAGATTCAATAAATGGTCTAAATTATGTTTGCACTGAATGCGGAGAAAAAAAGGGTAGATAAATATGCTGAAACTATTATAAAAGAAGGAATCTGTGTTAAAAGTAGTGAAAGAAAATATCTTTTTGATATTTAAAAAAGTTGTTATCTAAAAACATCTTCTGCAATATAGAAATAAATATGACAATTCCAAAAAGAACTTAGAGCTTTCATTCTAGGTTCTTTTTTTCATACAAAATATACAAAGAAAAATCGTGCTCAAAAAGCACGAAAGAAAAATGCAAAATATTGAAACGAAATTTTTACCATGTAAACTGGAAAGTATAGACAGAAGTATTCTGTCTTGGCATTGCCATTGATACAGAAATGACAATGTGCAGCCTTAGATAGATATTACGTAGGAGGAAGTCTCTATTTTCTGTATTAGAGCAAATTTTCTGATAGGAGGATTTGCAGATATGGTTGTTGGAAAAGACATTCCTTTGCCTTGGTGGGAGAAATATACACTCACAATCGAGGAGGCATCCCTGTATTTTGGTATCGGGGAGAAGACGCTCAGGCGGTTCATAAAGGAACATCAGAATGAGGACTTCATCATTTATAACGGGACAAAAATTCAGATCAAGAGGAAAGTATTTGAAAAGTTCATTGATGAAAAGCTGACGGTCATGTAGTTCGGTCTGAGGGTGGCAGACTAACTTTGACCTAGATTATGAGTCCCGTTCATGGTACAATAGATATACCATATCGGGGCTCTTTTCAAAGAGAAAGGAGTGACATTATGAGCACAAAAAGACGGGATAATAAGAACCGTATTTTGCAGAATGGAGAGAGCCAGAGAAAAGACGGAAGATATATGTACAAGTACATTGACAATGCGGGAGATACGAGATACCTGTACAGTTGGAGGCTGGTACGGGCGGATACTGCCCCACAGGGGGTAAAGGATGAAATGCCGCTTAGGGATAAGATTAAAGCGATCCAGAGGGATCTGGATGCAGGTCTTATTTCAGCGGGCAAAGATATGACCGTATTGGAACTTGTAAAGAAATATGTTGCACAAAAAACAGGGGTCAGGGAGAATACCCGTGTCGGCTATAACTTTGTGATCAATATCCTTAAAAAAGAGGAGTTCGGGAGCAGGAGGATTGACAAGGTGAAACTGTCCGACGCAAGGCTGTGGCTTATCAAACTGCAAAAGGACGGCCGTGGATATAGTACAATCCATACGGTAAGAGGTGTGGTAAGACCTGCATTCCAGATGGCAGTGGATGATGACCTGATCCGTAAGAATCCCTTTGCATTTCAGCTTGCTACCGTTGTAGTGAATGATTCAGTAACACGGGAAGCAATTACAAGGAAACAGGAAAGACAGTTCCTTGAGTTTATCAAGAATGACAAGCACTTTTGCAGGTACTACGAGGGAATCTATATACTGTTCCATACAGGCTTAAGGATATCAGAGTTTGTCGGCCTTACTGTTTCGGATATAGACCTTGAGAAAGGCATTATCAACGTAGACCATCAGCTTCAGCGGACACGGAATATGCAGTATACGATCGTAGACACGAAGACCGACTGCGGAACAAGGCTTGTGCCGATGACGGATGATGTGAAGGAGTGCTTTGAAAAGATACTTAAGAACCGACCGAAACCGAAGATAGAACCGATGGTTGATGGGAAGACAGGTTTCCTGTATCTTGATAAAAACGGTATGCCGATGGTCGCCCTTCATTGGGAGAAGTATTTCCAGCATATCAGGGAAAAGTATAACAGTATCTATAAAGTACAGCTTCCTGTGATTACGCCCCATGTGGCACGTCACACATTTTGTTCCAACATGGCAAAGTCTGGTATGAATCCGAAGACTTTACAGAAGATCATGGGACACAGCGATATCGGTGTTACATTGAATGTGTATACGCATGTTGACTTTGAAGACGTGCAGGAAGAGATGAAAAAGGTATGTAACCGCTGAGTTGTAAAAAGTTGTAAAGTAGTAAAAATGGATCCGTTTTACAACTTTTTTACAACTTTTGAAGCAGAAGATATGCGATTTTATACCAAGTTATACCGAAAAAATTGTAAAACCTAAAAAAATGGAAAATCCTGAAAGCCCAGTAAAATCAAGGAAAATCAGCATTTTAAAGGAGTTAAACGACAATGATAAAAGTACTTTTTATTTGCCACGGCAATATCTGCAGAAGCACAATGGCCCAAAGCCTTCTCGCCCACATGGTCAAGGAACGCGGTCAATCAGCTTCTTTCCACATCGACTCCGCCGCCACCAGTCGCGAGGAGATCGGCAATCCGCCCCACTACGGCACGGTGAACAAACTGCGGCAGGAGGGCATCCCGTTAATTCCCCACCGGGCGCGCCAGATGACGAAACAGGATTATAAAGAGTTTGATTATCTGATTGGTATGGATGATGCGAATGTCCGCAACATGGAGCGGATCGCGGGCGGTGACCCGGAGCATAAGATATACAAGCTTCTGGAGTTTGCAGGGAGCGGCAGGGCGATAGCTGATCCCTGGTATACGGGAAATTTTGAGGCGACTTACCGGGATGTGTCTGAGGGCTGTGAGGCTTTTCTGGAATCGCTTCAGAGATGACTGACGATGAAAGATATCCATACATCATGGCATGAAGCGGTAAATTTATGTCACGAACGGCGTCTTTTCCTTCTTTAGAAAATGGGGAAAGACGCCGATATTTATTATATAAAATGCTTAAATAACCGAAGGTATCTATTCGTTATCAGATAAGGGGGATCGGAGATGCAGATTAAGACGGGAAGCAATGAAAGTCAGATGATACAGACGAATCTCCAGACACAGGAGAAAGGGGCTGTGGAAGACGGATGCAAAGCGGCGAAGCAGCAGAAGAAAACGGTTATCTTTGCAGGAGATCTTTCACTGCATAAGGATCCCATCACCATTCGCAGGCGGGAGGCACAGAGACAGGCCATGAAGTTTGTGCAGAACGCCTGGGACACGGACCGTAAGACGGATCAGAGCATAGCGGAGTACGATGGGCTTGCAGAGGAGCAGAAAAAAGAGATTCTGGTGAATCGTGATAGAATTCTGGAATGCAGAGAAAGAAAGGAAAATCTGCGGGAAGGCTATGGCGTGGAGAAGGATTCTCAGGAGCAGAAGGATCTGGAGCTTCTGGAGCGCCGGCATTATCCCGGGAATCGTGAATTTGCAGATTTAGATTTTACGGAAGAAGAGCGTAAGAGACTGAAGGAATTAGAAGGCGGACCGTTGACAGAATATCAGCAGAAATGCCTCGAAATTGACGGCGAGGAACAGATATTTAGGATTCGTGCCGGCAAGGCGGAATCGGCTATTAAGTCGTATTACGGCGCGATCAGATCCATCAAGCGGGAACGTCTGAAACATCACGAGATGGAGGATGCCCAGAACAATGCCGAGAAGGTGATGGAGCAGGCCGGTAAAGATATTCAGGGCATGCTTATGGACGAGGCTAAGGATCACGTAGACGAGTCTTACGAGGAGACGCGCGAGGAGGAAGAGGAGAAGGCGGAAGAGAAGGAGGCCGAGGAGGAGAAGATTGAGCTTCGAAAGGAGCAGAAAGAACTGATGGAAGCCAGAATCGACGAGGCCCGAGAGGAGAGTCACGAGGCGGAAGAAGCGCAGAGGGCGCAGGAAAAGAATGCCAGGGAGGAAGCCGCTTTCCTGAAAGATATGTCCGAGGCCGGCATGAATGTAGCCGGGGCTGGCGATTCCGTGAAGGCTGAGATCAAGGATATTCTGCAAAAGCTGAAGCTGATTGAGGCAGACATCAAGGGTATTGAGGTAGACGAGGAAATTTAGCGGAAAGGACAGACGGCAAGAGAGGCATAAGAGAATAAGATGAGAATTGCGATTTGCGATGAAGAGACGAGAGGGAGAGAAAGGATTCGAACCTTACTCGACAACGAGTTTTCAGGGGCGCAGACCAGTGAATTTGATTCAGGGACGAAGCTGATAGAGGCTGTGAAGGGAGGATACCAGCCGGATATCGTATTACTGGATATAGCGATGGAAGGGATGAATGGCATGGAGACGGCGAAGAAACTGCGGGCGTTGTCTGATGTCATTCTGATCTTTGTGACAGGGATAAAGGGGCAGGTGTTTCAGGCTTTCGATGTGGGAGCGTTTCATTATCTGATGAAGCCTGTGGATCAGGAGAAACTGAAAAGTGTTCTGAACCGTGCGGTGAAAGAGGTGGAAAAGCGGGCAGGCACACCGAAGATTCTTCTCGTGAAGACTGCGGGCGGGCATCGAAGGGTGCCGGTAGAGGACATTCTCTATGCGGAGAACAGCGGCAGAAAGGTGATCCTGCATACGAAGAAAGAGGAGATTGCGTATTACGAGCGGATGAACCATTTGGAGGAGGTGCTCGGCGAAGCCTTTTTCCGATGCCACAGAGGGTATCTGGTGGCGCTCTCGGCAGTCAGCGGTTATGACAATACCAGTATTACGCTGGTCAGTGGAGATAAGGTTTATCTGTCCAAGCAGAAGTATGCGGAATTTGCCAGACGCTGCAGTGAAAGTGTACAGAAATAAGGAAACCGTTTGATACAATTGTGAGACGGTTCATGACAGGCAGGGTTAACGAAACATGGGTCGGGCCGATATATGAGATAGAACCAGAAAAATAGACATAGGGGGAAATCAATATGAGAGTTACCAGAAACTACGGAAATGGCATGGTAAATTACAAAAAGAACGAGAAAGGTTCATATTCGTCGCTCTTACAGAGTGCATTGAGCCGCAGCAACGCAGGCCGTCGTGGCGGCAGACTGGCCAGTCTTCTGGGAAATACGAAGGACACTAACAGTGTGGGAAACAGAAATTTTATCACTTCTTCCCAGAAATCCCAGAAGTTTTATTATGACATGCAGTATCATGCCAAGCAGGTCGGTGAGTACGCGGATGCTTTAAAGAGCAAAAAAGAGGATTCCATTTACGATAAGGCAAGAGAGAGCGGCAGCACGGATCAGATCGTTTCGGATGTGAAGAGCTTTGTCAACCAGTATAACAACATGTTAAAAGATCTGGAGGAGTCGGGAACCAGGTCTGACAAGGTGTTTCTGACCCAGTTAAGCAGTATGTCCAACATGGCGGAACGGGATCTGGAGCTCACCGGCGTAATCAGAAAGGCGGACGGCACGCTCGTTGTGGATGAAAAAAAGCTGGCAGCGGCGGACGTGGATACGCTGGAAAAGGTGTGGGGTGGAAACGGATTTCCCTCGAAAGCAGCGGCGAAGGCAGGCTCTGTGGCGGCTACGGCAGAGCAGAATATAGAGGCGGAGAAGAGCAGCACTTACAGTCCTTTTGACAGGGCAAATCTCTATAGCAGCGGCAGAAGAAGCTCGGGCAGCTATTTTAATTATCGCAGATAGCGGACAGTAAGATCATTGTAAAAAGGCCTTGCAATGATTAAGGCATCCGGCGAAGACGGGTATCAGAATGAAGCATATAAACTGGGTACAGCAGAACGAAGACTATCATGTCAAATACCATGTAATCAAGTGGAAATCTTCGCATTTCCACGAACCATACTCCAATCATGTGCTGCCTGGAACGAAGGTGAAGCAGGGTGGGGCATCAGCTCCCATGCCTGCGGCACAGACGCAGAAGGAGGGGGAAGGAATTGGATTTGATCTGGCGCAGCGCAGCACGGACGCAAGGCTGCGTCTTGGCTTCGGTCTGGAGAAGTCTCTGACTGCAAACATATCCGAAAGAGGAGACGGCCGTGACGGCGCAAGTATATCTGCGCGTGGAATGGCAGGACGGGAGCACGCGGGAGAGACTGCCCGGGCTGCGCTGCAGAGCATGGCTCTGGCTGAAACGCATGCCGCTGAAAATACGGTGACGGCAGCCGGTGTGGACGGGCCGGAAAAGGAAAGGCAGGAGCAGGAACAGGCGCAGAAGGAAAACACCACCGTTGCGCAGTCGGGACGGGGAAATATCCGCAACCGTCTGAGGGAGAGCGCGGCGCGTCTGCGGGAAGCGTATCAGAGGCAGAAAGAAAAAGCGGCGAACATACCGCTTAAACAGATGAGGAAAGAAGCGGCAAAGAATAAAACAAAAGGAACCCGGCAGGCCGCAGACAGGGAGGCGATGCTCTCCATGCAGGCTGAAAATCATTATCTGCTGGATTCCTATGATGCCACAGGAAATTATAGTATGCTTGGAAAAAAGTAAACGCTTACCGTTTGACAAGTCTGTTGACAAGCTTCAGGACGGCGCGTATATAAAAAGGCTGCAAGGCCTTTTTTGCGTTCTGCAGTTCTTTTCGGATCTCGATGTGCTGGGGGCAGTGTTTCTCACAGGCGCCGCATTTGGTGCAGTTATTCATGGAAGTGGCGTCCTTTTTGAGGGACGTAATCTGGATATATTCCAACATGGCGCTGATTTTTTTGTGCATGGCGCTCTGGTTGTAGCAGCGGAAGGCGGTAGGAATGTCCACGCCGTGAGGGCAGGGCATACAGTAGCCGCAGCCGGTACAGCCGACCTTGAGATTCTGGTTGATTTTGGTGCGCACCGTATCAATCAGGCTGTGGTCTTCCTGTGTGAAGCTGCCGATACCGGCTTCGTCTGCCGCATTTGTGTTTTCCAGAACCATCTCCTGGGAATTCATGCCGGAGAGGACACAGGTGACCTCTGGCTGATCCCAGAGCCAGTGAAAAGCCCACTGTGCGGGGGTACGCTTAATCGGATACTCCGCAAAAGCTTTTTCGACGGCTTCCGGCAGGGCAGTAATCAGCCTGCCGCCCCGCAGAGGCTCCATGATAACGACAGGAATGCCTTTGCCGGCAGCGTAGCGAAGGCCCGTTCTTCCTGCCTGGGTGTGTTCATCCAGATAATTGTACTGGATCTGGCAGAAATCCCAGTCGTAGGCGTCTACAAGAGCCTGAAAGGTGCTGGTATCGCCGTGGAATGAAAAACCGATATTGCGGATCGCGTCGGTCTTCTTTTTTTCGGCAATCCATTCTTCGATGCCGATGGTTTTCAGCCGGTTCCAGACTTCTAAATCGAAAAGCATATGCATCAGATAAAAGTCAATGTGATCCGTCCGCAGGCGTCTGAGCTGCTCCTGAAAGAGTTTCTCGATGGAGGATGCATTTTTGAGAAGATAATAGGGGAGTTTGTCTGCAATATAGACCTGATCCCGGCAGTGATTCCGTTCCAGGATTGTGCCGAGAGCTTCCTCGCTGCCGCCGTATATGTAAGCGGTGTCAAAGTAGTTAACGCCGTTTTTTATGGCCAGCATAATTTCTTTCTCAGCCTTTTCAAGATTGATCTTTGTGCCCGCGCCGGTAAAGCGCATGCAGCCGTAGCCGAGAATCGACACTTCTGTACCGTCTTTCATTTTTCTGTACTGCATAATATCTCCGTTCCAAAGCATAAGCGGTGCAGGAGGGATTACCGTTGCAGCCGCAGCGCTTTTTTGATGATCATAACCAGTTCTTCCTATTATATAGTAAATTTATGCGGAAAGTCAAATATGATGCGCCTCGCTGCTGTCACAGAATTTACCAAAATTCTAATAAAAAGTTAATAATTCTTTCCTTGTTTTTCCTCGGTATTCGGTATATATTAGGGAAATGAACGGAGGTCAGACAGATGAGTGGAAATCCATTTTTCCCATTGGATGAGTTGGGATTTGATGCCGAGGAGAATCAGATGATGGTGATTCCCAAGGTGGACAAGGAAATTTATGAACAGCGCCGGAAGATGGCGGGAACGATGGTCGATTATAAGGAGATGCGTATGCGCTACAGTTGTGCAATCAAGGAGGTACGGACGAAGTTTGATGTCCTAAACTCTGAGTTTAATGTGCGGTATCAGCGCAATCCGATTACTTCCATAAATTCCCGTTTAAAGAGCAGCGCGAGCATTATGGAGAAGCTGAACCGCAGAGGACTTCCTTTTACGGTGGAAAATGTGGAGGAGAATCTTCACGATGTGGCCGGAATACGGGTGGTCTGCTCCTATGTGGATGATATTTATGTGCTGGCGCAGGCGCTTGCCCAGCAGGACGACATTACGGTGATCCGCAGGAAGGATTATATCAGGAACCCGAAACCCAACGGATACCGCAGTTACCATATGATCGTGAGCGTGCCGGTGTTCTTCTCCGATCAGACAAGAGAGATGGCGGTGGAGGTGCAGATTCGCACCATTGCCATGGACTTTTGGGCAAGTCTGGAGCACCAGCTCAAATACAAGCAGGAGGTTCCCAATCAGGCGGAGATCGTGAGGAGCCTGACTACATGTGCGGAGCAGATTGCGTCCATTGACGAACAGATGTGGCAGGTGCGCCAGCAGATTGAAAGCTCGGAGGATCTGCCCACAGAAGAGGAAATTCTTCTGGAGAAACTACGCAAGATTGATATTGCGGTCGGAGAATAGAAAATGGAAACATAAAATACTAAAATATTTTAAAATAATATAAATTAAATATTGAATAACCATCGACTCTCTGTTATAGTTTTATTAGAGAAAACAGTTCTTGCTGTCTTTTGCGATGTTTGCTGAGTCAGCGGTCTGGATTGTTTTAGGAAACAACAGGAAAGGAAGCAGGGACGGACAGAAGCGGCATAGTATGCCGGGGACGTCTCGGAACGGAGGGTAAGGGATGAGAAGGAGAAACGGGGCGTTATGCGCATTGAGCCTCCTGCTGGCGTTTGGCCTTACAGCGTGTGGTTCTTCAAAGGACGCGGGCACGCAGGCAGTGGAAAACGACGGTGCAGGCGGAGAGACACAGGAGAGCGGGGAATCGGCATCGGTCACGGAGGAGGAGAGCGGTGTGGGAGAACTGCCTGCAGATCTTGATTTTACGGTAAGCTATGATGGGATTAAAACAGCAGGAATTGATGCGGGCGTTAGTGTTCACGATCCTTCTATTTACAAGGTGGATGGCAAGTATTACATATTCGGTTCCCACATGTCCACGGCGGTGTCGGAGGATCTGCGCACCTGGACATCCCTGGGGGACGGTTATAAGGTGAAGGATTCGATTTATTATGAGCTGATGGCGAATGAAGAAGCATTTGCTTACTCCGGCAGCAAGAAGAGCCTGATCCCCACCGATGACCGCAAATGGCATGTGTGGGCGCCGGACGTGATTTACAACGAGGATGCGGGGCTGTACTATTTGTATTTCTGTACCACCTCCACCTGGAACGCGTCAAATCTGTGCTATGCCACCAGCGAAAAGATCGAGGGGCCTTACGAGTGGAAGGGCGCGCTGATCTATTCCGGGTTTACGGCGGAGACGCTGGATGCAACGGATGTGACGGAATATGTTGACCGGGATACGGCCAAAGACAGATATATCAAAAAGAGCAATGAATATAACTTCAACAAATTTCCCAATGCCATCGACCCCACGGTGCTTTACGACGGGGAGGGAAGGTTGTGGATGGTATACGGTTCCTGGTCGGGCGGCATGTACCTTCTGGAGCTTGACAAGACAACCGGCGAGGTGATTCACCCCGAGGAAGATGAGGCTAAGCGGGTAGACCCTTACTTCGGGAAACGGCTGCTTGGCGGCAATCACAGCTCCATCGAGGCGCCTTATATCCTCTACGATGAGGAGAGCGGATATTATTACCTCTTTGTATCTTACGGCGGCCTGACGAGAGAGGGCGGCTACCAGATCCGCGTTTTCCGCTCGGAGACCATAGACGGGGATTATGTGGATATGAACGGGGAATACCCTATGGACACGAACAACCCGGAACATTATCCTTACGGACTGAAGCTTTCCGGCAACTATTTCCTGCCAAGCCTGGAGATGGCGTATATGGCGACAGGCCACAATTCCGCCTTTGTCGATGAGGATGGCAAAAAGTACATCGTAAACCATACCCGTTTTGACAATAAGACGGAAGAACATGAGCCGAGGGTGCACCAGTTTATTGTCAATGAGGAGGGATGGCCCTGTATGCTGCCCTATGCGACAGACGGCGAGACCGTGTCTGAAAGCGGTTATGATAAGGCAGCGGTGGCAGGCAGATACTATGTGATCAATCAGGGAACCGGCATTGACGCTGAGATTGCCCAGCCCTTTATCCTGTATCTGGATGAGAGCGGACAGGTGTACGGTGACGGCGTGGAAGGAAACTGGGAGATGAAGGACGGCACATGTTATATGAAGGTGTCCTGTGACGGCAAGGATTACAGCGGCGTGTTCTGCCAGATGAACGATGAGGCGGGAACCCAGGTTATGACTTTCAGCGCTGTGGGCAATAACGAGAGTGTCTGGGGTGTGAAGTACGAGTGACCGAAAGACTGACGGAATCACAATATTGAAAAGACATATTTCAGCCGGAATATAGACAAGAAAAGCGCCTGCGGGAGAGTCCTGCAGGCGCTTGCTAGTGCATTTCGGATCTGTAATAGAGGAACAATGACTACTCGCCCTCCTCCATGGGAGAATAGTGGATATTTACCTTGATGTCCTGTCCGTAGTTGCCGAATGTTTTGCCGAAGATGGTCAGGCCGCCAACATGTTCTGCGTCGTCGTCCACGGCAAGCCGGAAACGGAGACTGCTGCGGAAATCCAGATGAAAGCTGTCGATGGTCACGTCAGAGATCTTGAGGCCGTCGATGAAGGTTCCTTTCCGATTGATCACGAGCAGTTTAAGCAGGCCGTACTGGTTCCAGTTGGGAAACCACCAGTCGGGTGTGAAAAGCCCTCTGGAGTCACCGAAATCTCCCGGGGAGAGCCAGTTGCCGATGCACACGTCATTTAGGTAAAAGGAGATGTCAGAGGGCCACACATTGTTGACGCCAGGAGCCTCGGAACTCAACTCCGCTGAAATCGTGAGCTGGGTGATTTTCTGGAAACTGGGGATGAAGTTGGGAATATTGTACTCCACAAACCCCTTGGTAAACCAGAGAATGTCTGCACTGTAGCGGTCGGGATGGTCAAAATAGCGGGAGTCATCCACTTCACCGATAATGGCCTTGTCCGAGGCGAGACCGCAGGTGGGACAGATGCGGTAGACAGAGTAATGACCGACTTTGATATCCGTGCTGTAGACATTCAGAATATCTTCCTGCCGCTCTAAATCGATCAGAATCTTGTCCAGATGAACCGAGCAGATCTTCTGGTTGCCGTGTCCGGCGGACTCACTGGAAATGGAGATCAGCCCGCAGCTTTCCAGCTTTTTGATGTGGCTGGTCAGCGCGCCGTTTGTGATATTCAGCCGGGATGCCAGTTCATTCATGCTCATGCTGTTGTTATCCAGAAGAATATTTAAAATCTCGATGCGGACATCGGAGCCGAGCGCTTTAAAAATATCTAAACCATCGTTAAGTGAAGTGATGTGAAGCAAGTTTTTTTCCTCCAGAAAGCAAAAAGTTTAAGTTTTTTTAAAATATTATAATATCAATAAAATTATAAACAAAAAAATGCAGTTAGTCAATTATTGTTAAGTAATTTATACAAATAATTCGAAAAAAAGCAAAAATAATTTATATTTTACATAAAAAGTATATGACATGAAATCTGTTAATAGATATAAAATAACACGGTCTCCGAAGAAACCGTGTTTCTGATATTCGTATCTGATGCATAGGAAGTGTTATTTATTTTGCGTTAACTTCGTCGAAGATGCGCACAAGACTTTCATCCGGCGCTTTTGTCAGCAGGGATACTGCCACATTGACAAGAAGAGCGATGACAAAGGCGGGAAGCAGTTCGTAGATGGCGAATGCGCCGCCCAGCTTTGCGACCCCGTATTTCCAGACAAATACCATAATACCGCCTGCAATCATGCCGGCAAGCGCGCCCTGCCTGTTGGAACGTTTCCAGAACAGCGCCAGAAGCACCACCGGGCCGAAAGCCGCGCCGAAGCCGGCCCAGGCGAAGGAGACAATGCCGAAGACGGAACTGTCGGGATCCTGCGCGATAAAGACGGCGATCAGGGAGATGGCAATGACCGTGAGTCTGGCAATGAGCAGGGAGGTTTTTGTGTCCAGCTTTTTCCGGCCAAAGTCCTGTACCAGATTCTGCGAGATGCTGGACGCTGCGGCCAGAAGCTGGGAATCTGCGGTGGACATGGTAGCGGCCAGGATACCTGCCAGGATAACGCCGGCGATTAATGCGGGGATGACGCCGTGGGTGCTGAGCACGGAAGCAATCTGGATAATGACGGTCTCGGAGTTGCTGCCTTCCAGTACAGGGATGATGCCCGCCTGGGAGAGGCTGTAGCCCACCACGCCGATCAGTACGGCGATGGACATGGAGATCACCACCCACACGGTGGCGATTCTTCTGGAAAGCGTCAGTTTATTTTCATCTTCGATCGCCATAAAGCGCAGCAGGATGTGGGGCATGCCGAAATAGCCAAGCCCCCAGGCCAGCGTGGACACAATCATCAGAGGCGTGTAGGGAGCGGCCGCGCCGGTCTGGGCGGAGTAGCTCTGTACCAGACTCAGATAACCGGGGAGGCTGCTTACGGCGTCCGTGACGCTTCCGAAACCGCCTGTCACGACAGCGCCGAAGCCGACTACAATGAGCAGGGCGATGGTCATGGTGATGCCCTGGATCAGGTCGGTGGTGCTCACGGCGAGAAAACCGCCAAGCGTACAGTAGATGACGATGACAGCCGCGCTTAAGAGCATGGCTGCAATATAGTTCATACCGAAGAGTGTGCTGAAAAGCTTACCACATGCCGCAAACCCGGAAGCGGTGTACGGCACGAAAAAGATGACGATGATAACGGCGGCGATACAGGTCAGAAGATGCCTGTCATCGCCATATCTCTTAGCGAAAAACTCCGGGATGGTGAAAGAACCGATCCGGCTGGAGTAGCGGCGGATCCGTTTGGACACCAGAAGCCAGTTTAAGTATGTGCCGATGGCAAGTCCGATAGCGGTCCAGCCCACTTCCGCAAGGCCGGCGATATAGGCAAGGCCGGGCAGTCCCATCAGGAGATAGCTGCTCATATCGGATGCCTCTGCGCTCATGGCGGTGACCAGCGGGCCGAGCTTGCGGCCGCCCAGATAAAATTCTGCGGCCTGTGTATTTTTCTTGGAATAGGTGATGCCGATGTAAATCATCATGCCGAGATAGGCAACGATGGCAATGATAATACAAATCTGCGATGTCATAGATTTCCTCCTCATCTTTTGCTTTAGTCTGTTAAATAGTTAAATCATCTGCTATTATAGCGGGTTTGCGGAAAATGCGCAATAAAAAGTGTGGGGAAAACATTTGCGGCGTGTTAACTCTATTGATTTTATAGGAAAAATCGCATATAATGTCAGTATCTGCACCGTATTTATGGGAAAATGCGGTGGGTAATGCGAAGGAGGTTACAATGGGGGTAGGAGAAGGGAAGGCGGATGCAATAACCTGTTTTAAGGAATTGTGCAGCAATGCGGTGGCAGAGCAGGAAAAATTTCTGCTGGACAGGCTTACGGAGAATAAGGATACTGAGTACGGAAAACTGTTTGGATTTGATGATATTCATTCGATAGAAGAGTATCAGAAGGAACTGCCCATCACCTTTCATTATGATTATGAGACCATTATTGAGCGGCAGGTAAACGGAGAAGAAGGACTTCTTACCATGGAAAGGCCGGTGTATTACTGCATCAGTTCCGGGAGCACAGACTCGCCTAAGTATGTGCCGATCGTTGAGAAGGATATTCTGAGACAGAAATTTTACTGGCAGGATCTGTGCCGGGAGATAATCCGCAGGCAGATACCGGGCGCTTCGGATGAAGAGCTGTTTGGCAGGATTTTCAATGTTGGAGAGTTCCGTCGTGACTTTATGCCGGACGGCACCATGAGCGGTGTCCGGGCGGGCGTACTTCACCGTTACCTGGAGGCGAAGGGGGAACTGGATTTCGACCGTTTTACGGCGCCGGAGGAGGTGCTGTTTCCTAAGCATACGCTGGAAGACCTGCTCTATGTGAAACTGCGCTTTGCGCTTGCATGCAGGGATGTGACGGCGATTCACGGTGTCTTTGTAAACCGGGTAGTCGGGGTGCTGCGGTTTCTGGTGGAGAACTGGAATGCCTTTTTGTCGGATATCGAGACGGGGGAGATCAGCGATTGTTTTCTGGTGAGCCATGAATGGGAGGCTTATCTGAAAGAGCACCTGCCGGCGGATCCGGGGCGGGCGCAGGAGCTTCGCGCTATCCCCCAGGAAGGACTGGAGAACGGGCTGGTAAAGAAAATCTGGCCGGAGATGAAATACGGTCAGATGATCGGCGGCAGTATGTTTAAGCCATATATGGACAAGCTTTGTGTGTATGTTGGCGATCTGCCGATTCACTATTTTACATATGCGTCGTCAGAAGGCTGTTTTGGTATTGCCGGAAGCTTTAACGAGGAGGACGCTTACTACACGCTTCTGCCGGACACCTGTTTTTATGAGTTTGTTCCAGAAACCGGGGAAGGGGAAAGAATTTATACGATCCGTGATGTGGAAGTGGGTTCTAAATATGAACTGCTGGTTACCACTTTTTCAGGGGCTTACCGCTATGCGATCGGTGATGTGGTGGAAGTAGTCGGTTTTGAGGGGCAGTCGCCGATTGTGCGGGTCTGCTATCGAAAGAGCCAGGTGATCAATATTGCGGATGAAAAGATGAATGTGCGCCAGTTGGAGAACGCGATGCGCAAGTTCCAGATGAGAGCGGGGTGTGCGGCGGAAGGTTTCTGCGTGGACGGCGATTACGCGAAACAGAAACCGCGGTATATGTTATATCTGGAGCTGGCGGAAGGGAAGCTGCCCGATAACGCGGAAGAAATTCTGGACGAATGTCTGATGGAGAGCAGCTTTGGCTATAAGAGAGACAGGGAGCTGGCAGAGATTGGCCGGGTGAAGATCCAGATGATTCCGGGCGGTGGATTTAAGGCTTACGGAAGATTTATGGCGAAGCTTGGACGCAGCAAGGAGCAGGAAAAACCTCTCCGTGTCTTGGTGACTGAAGAACAGAAGGCATTCTTCGGAGGGGCGTTGACGCCATAAACCGTTTCTGGAGACAGCAGACGTTTAGGCGCAGGGTTACAGGCGGCATGTGCAGGCTGGAGAAACGACATGAAAGAAAAGATAATGACTCTGCCGGGAGTCTTTGCAGAGAGGATGCAGAGGCTCCTTGGCGGGGAATATGAAGCCTTTGAGGAGAGTTACGGACAGGCTCGGCAGTATGGGCTCAGATGTAACCTGTTAAAAGGCACAGAAGAAAAATTTGTCGGGGTAATGCCCTTTCCGCTGGAAAAGATTTCCTGGGCGCGGGAAGGGTTTTATTATGATGCGGCGGCGCAGCCGGGGCGTCATGTGCTTCACGAGGCGGGAGCTTACTATATTCAGGAACCCTCCGCTATGGCGGCTGTGGAAGTGCTTGCGCCAGAGCCGGGCGAGCGGATTCTGGATCTGTGTGCGGCGCCGGGGGGAAAGAGTACGCAGATCGCAGGGCGGATGCAGGGACAGGGACTATTGGTTTCCAATGAGATCATCGGGGAGCGGGCTCGCATCCTGTCCCAGAACGTGGAGCGGATGGGTGTGGCGGGCTGTGTTGTCTGCAGCGAGAAGCCGGAGCGTATGGCGGCCCTGTTCCCGTCATTTTTTGACCGGGTTCTGGTGGATGCGCCCTGTTCCGGGGAAGGGATGTTCCGCAAGGAGGAGGCGGCCAGAGAGGAGTGGAGTCTGGAGAATGTGAAGATGTGCGCCGAAAGACAGGCAATGATTCTGGAGGAAGCGGCGAAGATGGTAAAGCCGGGCGGTGTGCTGGTGTATTCCACCTGTACTTTTTCACCAGAAGAAAATGAGGGTACCATCAGCGCATTTTTGCGGGAGCATGAGGAATATACGATAGAAGAGACAGCACTGAGGGACATTCTTTCTCCGGGGCGGCCAGACTGGATTTCACAGCCGGGGGCGGGGATAGAGCATACATTGCGGCTCTGGCCGCATCTGATCCGGGGAGAGGGGCATTATATTGCCAGACTGCGCAAGTGCGGGCAGCAGACGGACGCGCGGGAACCGGCCGCGCCAGAAGGAACGCGGAAATGTGCGGCACAGACGGGCGTGGAGAAAAATACAGCTCTGGGAAATAGAATCTGGCAGATTGCCGGAGAGAAAAAGTTATGTAAACTAATAGAAAGCTTCCTGCAGGAGGAACTGGAGATTGACGGCGCGTGGATGGCGCGGCATCCGGGACAGATGATCCGTTTCGGGGATCAGGTTTATCTTGTACCAGGAGAAATGATTTCCCTGACAGGAATCAAAGTTTTGCGGCCGGGACTGCAGCTTGTGACGGAGAAAAAGAACCGCTTTGAGCCGGCTCATGCGCTGGCGCGTGCTCTATTGCCAGGGGACTGCGGGCGTGTCTATGCACTGACGGAGCAGGAAGCGTCTGCTTATATGCGCGGAGAGAGCATTGCCTGTGGCGACGAGAAAGGGTGGATGGCGCTTACCTTCCAGGGATATACACTTGGTTTTGGAAAGGCTTCGGGAGGGCAGATCAAAAACCATTATCCGAAAGGGCTTCGCAAATCTTTGTAATTTCTTAATTTTATTTTATGCCATATTATAGACTTGCCAAATGATTCTGCCTGGAATATACTAAATGTAGATTTTTACAGGAGATAAACTACTTCATTGTGTATGTTAGCGTAGGGAGTTCTTTCGATGTTATTTTCCAGTGTGGGATTTTTGTTTCGGTTTCTGCCGATTTTTATTATAATCTATCTGATGTTTCCTAAATATCGCAATATCGTACTTCTGACAGGGAGCCTGATCTTCTATGGAGTGGGAGAACCGTTTTTCGTTCTGCTGCTTCTTTTGTCTGTCCTGGTAAATTATGGTTTCACCCGTTATATGTTCTGGGAACCGCGTTATCCGCAGTCGAACCGCAAAATAAAGGCGGCACGAAGGCGGAAACGGGCGATCATACTTGTTATCGCACTTGATCTGAGTGTACTGTTTGTGTTTAAATACTGGGATTTTGCCGCAGGGAGCATCAATGCGGCCGCAGGAAAAGGAGTTTTACCTCTGCTTTCGCTTGCACTGCCGCTCGGAATCAGCTTTTATACGTTTCAGATGATCTCCTATCAGATTGACTGTTATCGGGGAACCATAGAGACGCGCGCGGGACTGCTTTCCTTTGCCACCTATATCTGTATGTTTCCCCAGCTGATAGCAGGCCCTATTGTCCGTTATGGAGAGGTGGCAGAGCGGATGGAGGGCAGGCGTGTGCGGATCAGAGATCTGGAGAACGGGCTGAAGCTGTTCACGCTCGGGCTTGGACTGAAGGTGCTTCTGGCAAACCAGATCGGTACACTCTGGAATCTGATTATGACAGCGGGAGCAGGCAGGCTGCATCCACTTGTGGCATGGCTTGGCGCGTTTGCCTATTCTTTTCAGATCTATTTTGATTTCTGGGGATATTCCGTGATGGCTATGGGGCTCGGTAAGATGCTGGGATTTTCCATTCCCCGCAATTTCGATCATCCGTACACTTCGAGATCTCTGTCGGAATTTTGGAGAAGGTGGCATATGACGTTGGGAAGCTGGTTCAAAGAGTATGTCTACATTCCTATGGGCGGCAGCAGGAAGGGAAACGGGCGGACGATATGCAATTTACTTGTGGTCTGGGCGCTTACCGGGCTGTGGCACGGCGCGGCATGGAATTTTGTTCTTTGGGGCATTGTTTTTTTCCTGCTGATTTCGCTGGAAAAGCGGACTTTCGGAAAGTGGCTGGAGAAAAGCCTTGTGCTGGGGCATGTCTATACGGTGCTGCTGATTCCTGTAACATGGGTTATTTTTGCGATTACGGATATGGGACAGCTGGCCGGTTATCTGGGCAATCTTGTCGGATATCACAGGGAAGGCATACTGGTTGGGACTACGCAGCTGGTAAGGTATCTCAAGGAGTATGGTGCACTTATAATAGCGTGCGTTATCTTTGCAACTCCCCTGCCTGTGAATTTGTATTGGAAGTGGAAGGACCGCTGGTTTGTGGTGCTGATTCTTCTGGGTATCTTCTGGTGTTCGGTGAGGGAAATTGTTCTGGGAAGCAATAACCCGTTTTTGTATTTTAGATTTTGACGTTTGAATGAGGCGAAAAATGAACAGAAATAAGATAAGGACTTTTCTGGAAATCATATATAACTGTCCCTTTGTCCTGCTTGTGATTTTTACAAGTGTTGTGTTTCTTATATTTTTTGACGGAACAGAAGGACGGGAAGACGGGAAAAATGTAGCGGCTTTGCGCATGATTGAGGAGAAAAATCCTGCGAAAGAAAATGATATAACAGATAGAGAAGAGCAAAAAGAGGATAGCAGCATTGTGGAGGAAGTGCAGAAACCGAAGGAGCAGGGAGAAAAAGACGTCAAAAATGCAGGGACACGCAAGGAAAATACTATCGGAATAAAAAAGGATTTAAAATGCAAAACAGATAACAAAAGTGCAGAAATATCTGGAAAACAGGAAAAAGAGAAAAAACATGCCACGGAATTTGTGGAATACACACCGATTGAAACGGATTCCCGCTATTATTCAGATGCAGGAAAAATTGCATTGACTACGGTATATGATTATGTATTAGAGAACGAAAGTTATTTTAATGATGCAGCCTTTCTGGGCGATTCCCGGACTTTGGGTATATCGGACTATGCCGGGCTTGAAGGTGCGGATTTTTTCTGTGACAATGGCATGACTATCTATAAGCTTCTTGAGGACGACGGGGTGACTTACCAGAAGACAGGTGAGAAGGTGGATATGAAAGAAATTTTGCAGGAGAAACACTACGGCAAAATTTATATTATGCTGGGAATGAATGAACTGGGATATGGAGATACCCCCATGTATTTAAGGCAGTACTTGAAGGTGATCCGGCAGATCAAAGAATGGCAACCGGGTGTTATTATTTATGTGATGGCGAATCTCCATGTGAGCCAGGAGAAGAATAATATGGAGACGGAGTTTAACAATATCAATATCAACGATAAAAACGTGGCCTCAGCCAGACTTGCCAACGGGAGCGATGTCTTTTACCTTGACTGCAATCCGCTGTTTACGGACGAGGAGGGATATCTGCTGGCGGAGCTTACTTTTGACGGCGTGCATCTTTATGCCCAGCATTACGATAAATGGCGGGACTTTCTCTTTGCCCACGGGGTAGAGCGTGAGGAAATACAGCAGACGGAGACGTCCGGCGTTCCAGGTGATTCATAAGGCGGCGTGAAATGTTTTGGATTGAGGTGTAGGGATGGAAAAGGTGCGCTTGAACAAATATCTTGCCTCCTGCGGTGTATGCTCCAGACGGGATGCGGATAAGCTGATAGATGCAGGAGTAGTCTTTGTAAACGGAAAGAGGGCTGAAGCAGGCATGAAAGCAGGCTCCGACGACCGGGTGGAGGTGCGGGGAAAACGCCTTGCGCCGCCGGATGAAAAGGTGGTGCTTGCCTACTATAAGCCTTTGGGAGTGGTCTGTTCGGAGCGGGACGCCCATGCAGGGCGGCTTGTGACGAAGGAGATCGGCTACCATAAGCGCGTGACCTATGCGGGCAGGCTGGATAAAGACTCCGAGGGGCTGCTGCTTCTCACCAACGACGGGGATCTGATCGATGCCATGATGCGGGGGAAGAACGGACATGAGAAGGAGTATATGGTCAAGTCGGACCGGAAGTGGGAGGAAAGCGCGTTAGAATGTATGCGGGCAGGCGTTTTTTTGGAAGAACTGGGACAGAAGACAAGGCCATGTGAGATTGAGCGGATCGGTGAGAAAACCTTGCGGATAGTGCTTACCCAGGGACTGAACAGGCAGATCAGGCGCATGTGCGAGACTCAGGGTTACCGGGTAAAGAGTCTGAAAAGAACGCGTGTTATTAATATTGGATTGGAACAGTTGAAACCGGGCGAGTACCGGGAGCTGACAGGGAAGGAGCGGGAGGAGCTGTACCGGCTCTGCGGATTGTGTGATGGAAAATAAAATGGATCGTATGCGGGAGCTTGTCTCCCTCTTAAATAAGGCTTCGGAGGCCTATTATGCCAAAGATGAGGAGATTATGTCGAATTTCGAGTACGACAGACTCTATGACGAGCTGACAGGGCTGGAGAGAGATCTTGGTGTGACGCTGGCGGACAGCCCCACGGTACAGGTGGGTTACGAGGCGGTGGATGAGCTGCCAAAAGAACGGCATGAGTCGGCCATGCTGTCCCTGGCTAAGACGAAGAACAGGGAGGAGCTTGCTGACTGGCTGAACGGGAAGGAAGGGCTTCTCTCGTGGAAATTGGACGGGCTGACCATTGTGCTGACATACAGGGAAGGCACCTTGCAGAAGGCGGTAACGAGAGGCAACGGCGAGGTGGGGGAAGTAGTCACAGGCAACGCCAGGATGTTTCGCAATCTTCCCCTCAATATTCCCTATAAGGGGGAACTGATCCTGCGGGGCGAGGCGGTCATCACCTACAGTGGATTTGCGAAGATCAACAGGGAAATTGAGGACGAGCAGGCGAAATACAAAAATCCCAGAAATCTCTGCAGCGGCAGTGTCAGGCAGCTCGATAATCGGATAACGGCGGAGAGGGGTGTGCGGTTCTACGCCTTTTCCCTTGTGCGGGCGGACGTGGATTTTCATAATTCCCGCACAGAACAGTCGGCCTTTTTGCAGAAGCAGGGATTTGATGTGGTGGAATACCGCCTGGTTACGCCGGAAAATATATTGGATAACATTAGTTATTTTGAGGAAAAGATACAGACCTACGATGTGCCCTCCGACGGGTTAGTACTTACCTATGAGGACATGGCGTACGGTGCGTCTCTTGGCAGGACAGCAAAATTTCCACGGGATTCCATCGCCTTTAAGTGGGCGGATGAACTGCGGGAGACGACGCTTGTCGAGATGGAGTGGAGCGCCAGCCGTACCGGCCTGATCAATCCTGTGGCTATTTTTGAACCCGTGGAGCTGGAAGGCACTACGGTAAGCCGGGCATCCGTACACAATATCAGCATTGTGCGGGGGCTGAAGCTTGGGATCGGGGACAGAATCACGGTTTACAAGGCAAATATGATCATTCCCCAGATTGCGGAGAATCTGACCGGGAGCGATTCACTGGAAATACCGGAAGTATGTCCTGTCTGCGGACAGCCTGCCCGCATCAGCCAGATGAACGACGTGCTGACGCTTATGTGTGACAATCCCGATTGTGACGCGAAGAAGATTAAGGCGTTTACCCTGCTGGTGAGCCGGGATGCCCTGAATGTGGAAGGTCTGTCCGAGTCGACGCTGGAGAAATTTCTTGCCCGGGGATTTTTGCATGAGTTTGCAGATCTGTTCCGTCTGGAGCGGTTCTGTGAGGAGATCATCCAGATGGAAGGTTTTGGGGAGAAATCCTGGCAGAATCTTTCGGAGAGCCTGGAGAGGTCGCGCAAGACTACGCTGCCGCGTCTCCTCTACGGGCTGGGGATTGAGAATGTAGGTGTGGCCAACGCCAAAATGCTGTGCAGATATTTTCAGTATGATCTGCAGGAGCTGCGGAATGCTTCGGCGGAGGAGCTTGCGGAGATTGACGGCGTCGGCGGTGTGATTGCCCTGAGCATCTACGATTATTTTCATAATGAGAAAGCCGTGGAGCAGCTTGAGAATCTGCTGCGGGAAGTGGAGATTGAAAAACAGGAGACGGCGGAAGCGGAGCAGACCCTGTCAGGTATGAGCTTCGTCATCACGGGGAGCCTTGCGCATTTTGAAAACAGAAACGCCATGAAGGAGGAGATCGAGAAGCGGGGCGGAAAGGTGACCGGCAGCGTGACAGGGAAGACCGTCTGCCTGATTAACAACGATACCGCATCTCAGTCCTCCAAGAATAAGAAAGCGAAAGAGCTGGGAGTCAAAATTTTGTCTGAGGAAGATTTTATGGAAGAGTATCTGAAATAGAAGGGTGGGATTGCTATTTTTGTTTATTCAGCGCTTTCATAATGCCCAAAATATGGGTCAAGGCTGTGTAATCCAGCTTCTTTGCTTCACAGATGAGTTCTTTGAGCATCTGGGGATTGGTATTTTCTCCGTCAAAGAACTCCTGTGGGGTGACGTTTAAAAATTCACAAATATAAAAAAATGACTGCATGGATGGCAGTGATTTTTTATTTTCGATGGTATTAATATAGTTGTTTGCCTGTCCTAGAGATAAAGACATGTCGCGTGCGGAGATGCCTTTCTGCATTCTGAGTTCTGCCAATCTGTCGGGGAGAAAGTTTTCATACATCAATGATAGCCATACCCTTTCTGACGTTTTTTTCACTTTATTCAATAGATTGTACATTACATATAGGATCTATTCGTTAAGAATAATGGGGTATTTTTGTTGACATAAAAGATTTAATCTATTATAATTAGTAATAATGTTAGCTTAAATTTAGCAAAACACAGAGATTGCGATCATTTGTAATAAGGTGGAAAATGAAAAATTTTATCGACATTCATTCTCATATTTTACCCGGGGTGGATGACGGGGCGGCCGGCTGGGAAATGAGTATGCGGATGCTGAAATGCGCGGCGGACGACGGCATATACGTGATTGTTCTCACACCGCATGATAAACCGGGACATCGGCACATGCCTTTTTCCGAGATGAAAAACAGGATGGAAAAACTGCAGTGCATGATGGAGGAAGAAAAGATAGATATAAAATTGCACATGGGGAGGGAAGTGTATTACCGAAGCGGGATGCTCGGGAACATGGAAGAGGATATGACAGTAACTCTGGCGGGTTCCCGCTATCTGCTGGTGGAGTTCAATCCTCTGGCGGATTACAGTTATATCCGCAATGGAATTTATTCTCTTTTGATGGAAGGGTATTATCCGGTGCTGGCTCATGTGGAACGGTATCGGAATGTCTGTGCCAGAAAATCCGGTATCAATGATCTGATCGAGATGGGCTGCTACATGCAGGTGAATGCGGGCAGTGTTACCGGCAGATTCGGCTGGAAAACCAGACAGTTTGTAAAGCGTATTTTAAAATGTGGACAGGTTCATTTTATTGCGACGGATGCACATGACTTAGGCAAAAGAGCGCCTGCGCTTTCGGATTGTGCAGATTTTATCAGTAAAAAGTACGGCGGGGATTATTGCAGGAAGCTGTTTCTCGATAATCCGATGGATGTGATCAGGGATAGAGAGATTGCTCTATAATTGACAGGCAGGTAGAAGGACAGGATGGAAGAATACAGGGAAAATAAGAATGAAATAGAGTTTGATCTGCTGGAACTGACCCATATACTGCTCGGCAGATTCTGGATTATTCTGCTTGTGGGGATTGTGACAGCAGGGATCGGCTTTGCGGTCAGCGCCTATGTGCTGGCGCCATTTTTTGAATCGACCACAAAAATATATATTTTAAATAAAACGGACAACACGTCAGTTACCTATACCGATGTGCAGATAGGAACGCAACTGACGAAGGATTACGCAGAGCTGATTAACAGCAGATATGTGATAGAGAAAGTAATCGAACAGCTTTCTCTGGAAGGGATAGAGTATGAGGAACTGATGAAAAAGGTGTCGGTGGATGCACCCGCAGATACCCGTATTGTGTCAATTACAGTGGAACATACGAACCCCGAGACTGCCATGAACATCGCAAACTGCATCAGGAAAGTGGCAGAGGAACATATCCAGAATGTAATGGACATCGAGGCGGTCAATGTGGTGGAGACAGCCAACATGCCGACGGAGAAATCAGGTCCCAGCATTGTGAAATGGACGTTGATAGGCGGGGTGGCAGGCTGCTTTTTGGCATGTGCCGTTATTGTAGTCATCTTTTTGCTGGATGATTCCATCAAATCTTCGGAGGATGTCGAGAAATACCTCGGACTTAGCGTATTGGCGATGATACCGGTTATTTCAGAAGATAATACAGTCAGAAAGAGTAAGAGGAAAAAATGATGCAGGAGGTGAAACTGTACTTCCAGAAAAAGAACGGGTTTTATACAAAAGAAGCCTTTAAGACACTCCGCAGCAATATAGAATTTAGTGGTGACGCGATCCGGGTCATAGCAGTTACAAGCTGTATGGCGCATGAAGGAAAGTCCAGTGTTGCCATGGAATTGGCAAAGTCGTTTGCGGAGGCGGGCAATAAGACGCTGTTAATCGATGCGGATATGCGTAAATCGGTACTGATCGGGCGATATAAGACAGGCGCGGTAAAATACGGGCTGAGCCACTGTCTGATCGGAAAAAACCAGTTTATGGATGCAATATGTGAAACGGATATTGCAAAACTGCATGTGCTTTTTGCAGGGCCGGTGCCGCCTAATCCAAGCGAACTTCTCGGAAGCAGGAAATTTGTTGAAATGCTGGGCGCTTTGAGAAAGACGTTTGCCTATATTATCATCGATACACCGCCGCTGGGAAGTGTGATAGACGCTGCCGTTGTTGCAAGGAACTGTGACGGCACCATACTGGTGATAGAAAACAATGCGATCAGTTACCGCTTTGCACAGAAAGTAAAAGACCAGCTTGATAAAACCGGAAGCCGTATTTTGGGGGTCGTACTGAACAAGATCAGCATGAGCGGTAAGGGCTACTATGGGTATTACGGTAAATACTATGGGAGATATTACGGAAAGTACTACGGAAAGTATTATGGCGAGTATGGGACGGACGCGGAATCCCTGGAGAAACAGGAGAAGGAAGAGCGGCTGCATATAGAGCTTCAGAGGGAGTTTATTGAACATCAGAAGCGGGAGGAAAGAGAGAGAAGGGAACAGGAAAAGAGAGAGAAAAGGCAGAGAAGAAGGCAGAAGATCAGACATGCAGCCATAGAGTCGGCAAAATATATACTGGCAGCCATGGCTGGCATTCTGCTTACCGGCGGCATGTTCTTAGGGGGACTGGAAGTTGCCAAGGCTATGGGAAAAAGAAGTCTGCTGTGCGATTCGGACAAAATACGGCCACAGCTGCGGCCTGCAATAGGCAGCAGCGAGCTGACGATGGAGGAAGCGGCCAGATGGCGGGACGGCTGGGTGAAATACCAGGATGCCATTTATCAGTATAATCAGGATATTCTCACGTTTCTCGTTATGGGTATTGATAAAGAAGGAGATGCGGCAGCGGTAAAAGAGGGGACAGATGGCGGACAGGCGGATGCCCTGTTTCTTGTGGTGATGAATCCGAAGGATGGGAGTGTTAAGATCATCGGGATTAACCGCAACACCATGGCGGATATTGATATCTACAACGGAGAGGGCGCTTACATTACAACAACGAAAGCCCAGATTGCTGTACAGCACGGTTTTGGCAATGGGATGGAGAAGAGCTGCGAATACCAGAAAGAAGCGGTGCAGCGGCTGTTTTACAATCTGCCGATACATGGATACGCGGCTATTAATATGAGTGCGATTCCTACAATCAATGATGCGGTGGGCGGTATCGATGTGACAGTGCTGGAGGATCTGACAGAGATAGATAAAAAAATTGTGGAAGGCAGCCAGATACATTTAAGCGGGGAGAGCGCATTCTGGTACGTGAAATACAGGGATACGGATGTGTTTGGCTCTGCTGATATGCGTCTGGAAAGACAGAGACAGTACCTGACAAAATTCATCGGTACGGCGGAACAGCAGATCGGAAACAATATTTCTGTGGCACTGGATTTATACAATGCGGTATCGCCGCAGATGGTTACGGATATCTCTCTGGATGAGGCGGCCTATCTGGCATCGCTTCTGCCGGATTATCGGTTTGATGAAAATGGTTTCTATCTCGTGGAGGGAGAAACTGTCATGGGAGAAGAATTTGAAGAATTTTATCCAGATGAGGATGCTTTGTATGAGCTGATTCTGGATGTGTTCTATGAAAGAGTAGAATAGCCGGGAATACGAGGTATGGTTATGCGAAGCAATCTGAAAAAGGCAGGCGCTCTGATAGGCATGATGCTGGTTATTGCCGTGGTATGTGTGGGCGGAAGTATATACATAAAAGACAGCGGGACAGAGACGCCGGAAAATGAGGAAGAACAGCCGGAAAATGTGGCAGAAATCCAGGAGAATACAGGGAACGGATCCGAACCACTGCAGGATCCGGCTGACGAAGATGCGAAAGAACCAGCGAAAGATTTTAACGCGCTGAGGGCAAAAAATCCCGATATCTTTGCATGGCTTCATATTCCTGGTACGGCAATAGACTGTCCCGTTTTACAGAGTGGACAGTCAGATACTTTTTACGAAAGTCATAATTCTGATGGAGAAGAAGATGACGCAGGGGCTGTCTATATAGAACTTGCCAATTTGACGAGCATGTGCGATTTTAACACCGTATTACATGGAAAAGCGGGGGCGGATGGGAACGGCCTGTTTTCGGATTTGTACAAATTCAAGGAGCCGGATTTTTTTGATGACCATGAGTACGCGTATCTGTATCTGGATGGCAATGTTCTGGTCTATGAGATTTTCGCCGCTTTTGAAAGAGAAAATACAAGCCTGATCCGCACCTATGATTTTACATATCAGTCGGGATGCCGCCAGTTTTTGGACGACCTGTATGGAATAAGGGATATGGGGATGAATCTGCGGGAAGGCTGGAAGAGCGTCAATGAATATAATTATCTTATTACACTCACGGCACAGGGAGAAGATACAGAGCGCCAGTTTGTGGTGACTGCGGTACTGATACGGGATTCGGCGGGTACAATCAGCAGAATCATTGCAGAGTAGAAACCTGGCAAAAATAAGTTGTTTGCGTTGTAAGACGTGAATATAAACCACACTTAAGTGATGAAAGGAGGATTTCTAATGAAAAAGTTCTTAGCGCTTACACTGGCAGGGGCCATGCTGCTTGCCACACCCGTCATGGCGGCGGAAGATGTAGAGGATGAGGTAGTGGAAGACGTAGAGGATGAAGATGGAGAGTCGGGGAGTAAGAGCCCGAGTGCATCGACTGTAAAACCGAAGCCCAAAAAGGAGACGGAGGAGGAACAGCCCGCAGCACCGATTCCGCCGGTTGAAGCGTCTTCCGTGCCGGCAGCCGTGGTACAGGCAGCGGCCGCAGAGGGAAAGACTGTTGGCGAGTATATGAATAATATGGTGGTGGCTGTCCCGGGACTGGACAATGCGGTACCCATCGGGCAGGGAGGGCACGTGATCTTAAACGGCGCGCCCAGCAACCAGGTATTTTCTGTTTTAAAGCCAACCATGGCAAGTGTAAATTCGGCAAAGACCTTTGCTGCGGCTCTGGGAGGCAGGGTGCTGACAGTGGCACGGGTTAAGGCATCCGTAAACGGTTTTCAGACCGCGCGGGTGAATTTTTATATGAAAGGCGTTACAGCCGGACAGAACATCAAAGTTTTCCAGATCGTTAATGGACAATGGCTTGAGGTTGGTGTAACCGAGATCAGAGCGGATCATGTCGTAGTTGATCTGACGGGTCTTGGAACATTGGCATTTATTGAAGTGCCGAAGGAATAATTATGTTTTTTATACAAGTGTGGGGTTAGCGTACTGCCGTGCACAGCGGCGGTACGTCTGACGTAAGGATATGACGGAGACAGGGGAATGCAGGAGAAAATCGTGACAGATACTATCGAAAAGCCGGTTTTCCGAATTGTGGATGCAAGTTCGGGAAGATGTAATATGCGTGAAGTATATCGGAGAAAAAGTGCGGTATATAAGCTGATCAAGAGACTGATGGATGTACTGTTGTCAGCTCTGGCGCTTGTTATCTTTTCTCCTGTGTTTCTGGTGACCGCTGTTCTGATCAAGAGAGAGGATCGCGGACCGGTATTTTTTGTGCAGCAGAGGGCGGGAAAGGATATGAGGCCGTTTGCTATTTATAAGTTTCGCAGTATGTATGTAAACGCAGATGAAAAAATGGCTGAAATGATGAAACACAACGAGCAGACAGGCCATGCTTTTAAGATCAAAGATGATCCGAGAATTACCAGAGTCGGTAAAGTGATAAGACGGTTTTCCATCGACGAACTCCCGCAGCTTATCAATATCATAAAGGGAGACATGAGCATCGTAGGCCCGAGGCCGATCCTGACATACCAGATGGAGGCGTGCAACCCGTATGAGAGGCAGCGGCTTGTGGTACAGCCGGGGCTTACGTGTTACTGGCAGATTGGCGGCCGGGCGGACGTGACGTGGGAAGAATGGGTGGAGCTGGATCTGGATTACATAGAGGATATGGGGATGTGGACGGATTTGAAGATGATTTTGAGGACTGTTCCGGCGGTGTTCCGGGGGGATGGGGCGTATTAGGAGAGAATATAAGTAGTTTGTTTAGGTAAATTGTGAAAATGATAATTAACTATGGAAAATAAGAAAATAAAAATTTTAGTAGCGACTCATAAATGTGCCCAGATGCCAAAAGACGATATGTATATTCCGCTTCATGTGGGAAGAGAAGGGAAAACAGATTTGGGATTTGTGGGAGATAATACTGGTGATAATATCTCATTAAAAAATAGCTTGTGGAGTGAACTTACAGGGCTATATTGGGGATGGAAAAATCTGAACTGTGATTATATGGGATTAGTGCAGTATCGCAGACATTTTATGTTTAAGAAAAAAGGTGGGAGCTTTGAGAGTGTTTTGACTCAAGATGAAGCGGAACATTTGCTTGAAGAGGCAGACATTGTTTTGCCAATAAAAAGAAATTACAGAATCGTTACATTAGAAGAACATTTCAATGGATATGATTTTTCAACAGCTTCTGATTTGGTGAATTTGCGAAAAGTGATCCATTCTATTTCGCCAGAATATGATAAGGCAGTAGATACAGTAATGGCGCGTAAATGTGGCCATATGTGTAATATGTTTATTATGAAAAAGAATCTTTTAAATGATTTTTGTGAATGGGAATTTTCTATACTGAATGCATTGGAAAAATCTATAGGTGATGACAGAAAAAGAATTATAGGGTATGTGGCAGAACATATGTTGGATATTTGGATTGAAAAGAACGGATATTCATATGTGGAATGTAAGGTTGCATTGTTGGATAGAAAAAATGAATTTGATAGAAGATTTGATTTTCTTATGAGGATATTGAGATTTAAAAAGAGGAGGATCCCATTAAGCTAGAGTGAGTATCAATATAGTGGTTATGATTTCGGAGTGTTTTAGAGTATAGATGGAACATAAGGATGTGAAATCGCATGATGAGAATTGCTGAAATATTGAGGAAGACATCGGATAAAGTTATATTTGTATGTGGCTCGCCTTACCACATTTTGATTACGGTTTCATTGATTATGAAAGCCGATTTATATGGAAATTGCGCTCTGATATTGCCGGCATATTCTCAAAAAAATATATATTATTTTAAGGAAATAGCTTCGAAAATGGAACAACAGGGAATTAAGTGTAAAGTGATTAAAAAGAGCATGATTCGCCGTATAGTAGGATTATGTGATAAAGAAAACACTGCCATAATGCAGTGTGTGTTAAACGAACTGCATGTGCAGAGACGAGATTTCTTTTTAGTGAATTACATGTGGAATAGAGCCTTGGTATCTTATCCGGCATCTCTTTGGTTTAGGTATTGTAAAGAGAGTCTTTTTATTGAGGAGGGGTGTGCGCAAAGAGCGTTACCAGATGAAAAACCATTTATAATATGGTTAAAATGTCTTTATGGAAACGAAAAGGAGTTTTGGAAGGACAATAGACTGAAAGGGATTTATGTACAAAATAAAGAAATGTTTTCAAATTATCCGATGCCAGAACTGAAGCAGTTTACATTAAATATAGATTTTAGCGAAGAAGAAAGAGGAAAACTGACTGATCTGCTTGTGAATCGTAAAGACAGAACAGAGTTAGAGAGACTTAGGAAAGAAGCATGTGGAATTCTCTATACACAGCCGATTTCTGAAGACGGTTATGTGAAAGAGGCGGATAAGATCAGAATTTATAAAGAAATAATGGAGTATTATTCCCAATATGGAAAAGTATTTGTAAAGATTCATCCGAGGGATACAACACAGTATGATTTCCCAGAAGGAATGATTATAAAAGGAAATTATCCAAGTGAATTATTGAACATTCTGGGGATTAAATTTAAGTTTGCTGTTGGACTATGTACAAGTGCTGTTGTGACAGCAAATGCAGATGTGAGAGTTAATTTAAATGAAAAGTTTTTAAGTGAGCTGAAATATGAACTACGGGAGTTATGATGAGAGGAAGGAAAATATATGTACAAGCCCCCTTATATTATAGCGGAAGCAGGATGCAACCACATGGGGCAAATAGAGATTGCGTATGAAATGATCAAAACAGCAGCCGTATTTTGTAAGGCGGATGCAATCAAATTCCAAAAAAGGTGTCCTAAAGAATTGCTAACGGCAGAGCAGTATAATACACCACACCCTAATCCGTATAACTCTTATGGGAAAACATATGGAGAGCATAGGGAGTTTCTGGAATTTACAGTGGAAGAACACGCCGGGCTTAAAAAGAGGTGTGAAGAAGCAGGTATAACATATGCGTCATCTGTTTGGGACATGACTTCAGCAAAAGAAATTGCATCTTTAAAACCTGATTTTATCAAGATACCTTCGGCATGTAATAATCATTATGAGATGCTGCGATGGCTGTGTGAGAATTATGAAGGGGAGATACAAGTATCTTTTGGAATGACAACGCATAATGAGGAAGAAGAAATTGTTCAATTATTTGAGAGATATGGCAGAGCAAAGGATGTAGTCCTGTTTAATTGTGTTTCTGGGTATCCCGTTCCTTTTACTGAGGTATGTCTTTTAGAAATCAAGCGTATGCAGGAGAAATATGAAGACAGGGTTAAGGCGATTGGTTTTTCGGGGCATCATCTGGGAATTGCATTAGATGTTGCTGCCTATACGCTGGGAGCTGCTGTAATAGAAAGGCACTATACACTGGATCGTACATGGAAGGGAACAGATCATGCCGCTTCATTGGAGCCCGATGGTGTTCGCAAATTGGTAAGAAATCTGAAGGCGGTTTATGAGGCGTTAAACTTGAAACCAGAGGAAATTCTTTCAATTGAAATGGAGCAGCGAAAGAAACTAAAGTATAGGAGAGACTATGAGGAGGCGACATAATTGGAGCCTGTTTTAAGCGTTATTATTCCGATTTACAACCGAGAAAGATATTTGGAGCGATGTGTAAGATCGGTAGCGGCAAGCAGCCGGCAGGATATAGAGATCATATTGATTGATGATGGATCAGTGGATCACTCTGGTGCATTGTGTGACAGGTTGGCGGATGAAGATAAAAGAATTATTGTAATTCATCAGCAGAATGCTGGTGTCAGTGCTGCCAGAAACAGAGGGCTGGAGAAGGCGCAGGGAAAGTATTTTGCATTTGTTGACTCGGATGATTATATTGAACCTGATATGTATGAAAAAATGATTGCCGCGATGGAAGAATACGATGCGGATATGGTTTGCTGTGGAATTAGCAAGGAATTTGAAGTGGAGTCAGGGAGAGTTGAGAAACTTAGTCATGAGCACATTGGTACATGTTTTGATGCGATTCATACATTAAAATTATTGATAAAACCATCGCCTGCAACGGGCATTTCGCTTATTCCAGGGAATAAAATGGGAAAAAGGGATGTTCAAAAAGAAAATAGAATTTTTTTTGATGAAAATTTGTTTGAATGTGAAGATGCTGCATTTTGGTGTGATTATATTGTATCTATTAGAAATGCTGTTCATTTAAATAATATATTTTATCATTATGTGATACATGATAACAATGTTTCGGGAAATTGGCGTATAGGAACAAGTAAATTGAGCAATCTCATTGCATGGGATCATATTATACATAAATGCCAGGAAAAGTCAGAGCAATTGGTTTCAGTGGCCGAATTACGATATCAGATGTGTTTGAGAAAAATGATTTTTGAAGCATATTGTATTTATGGATGGAGCAGCACAATAGTAAGTCTGTTACCGAAACTGAAATGTTATAGAAAACAGCTATATCAATCAAAGGAGTTGTCGCTAAGTAGGAAGATATATTATTTTGGCTGTGGTGCAATTGTGAAATATAATTTGGGGAATAGGACAGCCATGTTATGGAAAAGAACAAAAGAAATATTAAAAAAATGATGTAGATGTTGAAAAGAGAAGAAAGGGACTCATGACAATATCTGGAGGTAATAAGAAATTACTTGAAGAAGCAATATATGGTATCAAGAAAGGTGCTGCAGGAGGTATTTTATTAGTTGTAGCAGGAAATATTGCTTTACTTACGGCAAAGCTTTTGGCATGGCTTGTTGTTCCAAAGGTACTCGGCGTTATAGAGTATGGCTATTATAAAACGTTTACGTTATATCTTGTATATGCGATGATGCTTCATTTTGGGTTTTCAGATGGGATATTACTGCTCTACGGGGGGAAGGACTATCATGACATAAACCAGAAGGAATTTAGAGTTTATACAAAGTTTTTTATTAAATTTCAGATGATTATTTCTGCAATGATTATCATTATATCATTGACTGCCTTCCAGGGGATGAAATGTTATACTTTCTGTATGATAGGGGTAGATGCACTATTTGCTAATCTCTCAACTTATTATAAATTTATATCTCAGGCAGTGATGCAGTTTAGAAAATATACATTACGAAATATTATACAAGCGCTAATGCAGATTGTGGTTCTAGGTATTATGGTTGCGTTGAGCAAACTGGATGTTTTGGAACTAAATGGTGAAATTTATATTCTAAGTATTGTTTTGATTGACGTGGCTTTGCTTGCCTGGTACATGATAACTTATAAGGATCTAACTTTTGGAAAAGCCGATTCTTTTAAAAAGTATCTGCCTAATATTAAAAAAATTTTTGAAGTAGGTATTCTACTGACGATTTCATATCAAATTGCTCATTTGATTTTTGTATTAGACAGTCAAATGGTGGAGGTACTGTTTGATATAACAACGTATTCGATGTATGCATTCGCATACAGTATTGCAAACATGATTACTGCGATTATAAGCGCTATTGCCACAGTTATGTTTCCAAGCTTGAAGCGTTTGGAGGTGCAGGATGCAGTGTCTAAATTTTCGATGTTAATGGCAACTGTGTCTGTAATTGTATTTTTGCTGCTTACAGCATATTTTCCATTGACTTTTTTCGTAAAATGGTTTTTGCCGGATTATGTGTCGTCCTTGGATTATTTACAGATTATTATGCCAGGACTGGCATTATCTAGTTGTATCAATTTGATTATATTTACTTATTATAAAGTGCTGAATCAGTTAAAACAATATCTGTTTATTTCGTTCGGAATACTTCTGACAGGAGGTACATTGAATTTCGGAGGTTATATACTTTATCATGATCCAATCGTATTTTCAATAGCATCGATTATCACATTGCTGATCTGGTATCTTTGTTCATCAAGATATTTGAGCAGAAGCTTTCACACGCGATGGCGGATCAATTTTGTTTACGTGCTGCTGGAAATGTTGGTTTTTTATATGGTTAATATTGTATGGAATAACAGTTGGAAAGCTATGTTAATTTACTTCATGGGTTTTACAATGACAACCTGTCTGATCTATAAGAATTATGTTAGTGACGTGTTACATAAATACAGAAAATAGTATAGATTGAATTAAAAGGCCATAATGAATAGAAAAATTAGAATGAAAAGTTTGTATATGTATATATTTATTTTTTGGTACTCTACAGAAATATTATTTAATTCTACCTTGGATAATATTCTGGGGGTATCAGTTGACAATATTAGTAATTTGATTGCTTGGATGGTTTTTGGATTACTTATGCTTCAGATAATCCTTTTTCAGTCATATACGAAACGGGAATTGATGATTATCGTAATGATCACGCTGCCTATTGTGATTGCTACTTTTTTGTCAGGGAATAGGTCATTATTGTCTGCGTGGATGTTTGTTGTGGCGGCGAAAAATGTAGATCTGGATGATGTAATTTGTGTGGCATATAAAATTTTATCAATCATGATTCCTGTGATTGCGATGCTGTGCTTATTAGGAGTTATTGAAGATGCAACACTAATGAGGGGAACAATGCGGCGCTATTCTTTGGGATTTTCTCATCCGAACCAGTTGGGATTAAGAATTTTTCAATATATAGTATGCCATTGTTATGTGCATAAGAATAGATTAGGTAAATTGAATTATATATTGATTTTCTTGGCAGTTTTATTTTTAATTATGATTCCAAACTCCAAGACGGCTTACATTGTTACAGGAATTCTTTTATGTATACTATTGTTATTTAGTATTGTAAAAAATCAGGGACCGGGTTACATGAAGTTGTTTGAAAAAGGTTTATTATTTGGGACATTTTGTTTTGGCCTTTTAAGCATATTTTTTTCTTACATAGATGTCAGTAGGAATTCTGTTTTGGAAAGAATAGACAAATGGATGTCCTCAAGATTTTCTCTCTGTCATATAGTATGGCAATTATATGGAGTTTCACTTTTGGGGCAGAAAGTATATATATCAGAGAGTGAAAGGAAATTAGTAGGTATCAAAACAAGACTATTCCTTGATAATGCGTATTTGGGCATTTTTTTGCGATATGGATTATTGGTTTTCTTTATTTTTTTTATTGGTTATTTATGTCTGATTAAAGCCATGATTATACGAAAAGAATATATTGTCGCAATTATTTTATTTATGTATGCATTATATGGTGTTATGGAAAGCGGGTTATACATGATCAGCCACAATATTTTCCTTATTACATTTTCTTCTTTACTCTATAAAAAAATGGCCTGGGACAATCGGCAAATTAAGGAATTGTGAAAAAAGAAGAGTAGATAAATTTTTACACAGTATTGCAGGAGAGGTGGTTTATAGGGATGAACGTCGCATTTATACCCGTCAGAGGCGGAAGCAAGTCAATTCCTTTTAAGAATATAAAAACAATATGCGGGCGGCCGCTGGTTTATTGGACAATCAAGGCGGCATGCGAATGCTCTTACATTGATGCAGTATATGTGGCAACCGATAGTGATAAAGTCAGAGAAGCGGTGATTCAGCTACAAAATGAAAGCAGGGATTTGTTTCATAAAATGAAAGTAATTGGACGTTCGTCCGAGACAGCTTCAGATACAGCGTCTACAGAAAGTGCTATGCTGGAATTCGCCTCAAAATATGACTTTGATAATATCGTGTTGATTCAGGCGACTTCACCGCTTTTGACGGCAGATGATTTGGCAGGCGGTTTTGAGCTGTTTATGCAGTCTGAAACGGATAGCGTGCTTTCCTGTGTGCGCCAGCGTCGTTTTTTGTGGGAGGAAAATGAAAATGGAAACGCTGTTTCAAAAAATTATAACGTATGTCACAGACCGAGAAGGCAGGATTTTTTAGGATATCTGATGGAAAACGGAGCTTTTTATATTACTTCCAAAGAGAGGCTGCTGACGTTCCAAAATAGAATTTCCGGTAATATTAAGATATATGAAATGAGTGAAGATACTGCGTATGAGATTGATGAACCAAGTGACTGGATCATTATAGAGGAACTGTTGAGAAGAAGAGAAATGTCTATTGGGCTAGAAGGGCGCTTAAAAAAGATAAAGCTGTTTTTGACGGATTGTGACGGCTGTCTTACGGATGGTGGTATGTATTATTCCGCAGAGGGGGAGGAATTCAAAAAATTTAATACCAAAGATGGTATGGGCTTTTCCCTTTTAAGAGAGAGAGGAATCATAACGGGGATCATAACGGGAGAATGTACCAAGATTGTTGAAATGAGAGCAAAGAAACTCCATATTGATGAACTGCATCAAGGTATAGGGAATAAACTAGATGTTGTAAAACAACTTGCTGACAAGTACGAGATTGATATGATGGAAATTGCTTATGTCGGGGATGACATTAATGATATAGATGTATTGGAAAAGATTGGATTTCCTTGTACGGTGAATAATGCTTTAGATTCCGTAAAAAAGAGAGCGAAATATGTGAGCAGATTAAATGGAGGAGAGGGTGCGATAAGGGATGTCATTGAATTTATTGTGTCCTATTTGTAGAATGAACAATCTTCATATTAGTTTTAAGATAGCTTTTGGCAATTATGTAATCGAATAGTGTGCGGAGGAGAAAATGGGATTCTTTGATGATTTAGGGAAAAAGGTCGTTGATGCAGGACAGAGAACGGTACAAAGGACAAAGGAGATGTCGGATGTTGCACATATTAATTCGCTGATTACCAAGGAAGTGAATAAAGTCAACAGAATGTATTATCAGATTGGAAGATTGTATATTAGCTTACATAGAAATAACTGTGAGGCAGAGTTTTCAGAAATGGTGAATGCAATTGCTGCGTCAGAACAGATTGTGGAGGAATATAAAAGACAAATTCAGAATATCAAAGAAGTTCGATGCTGCAAGCATTGTGGTATCGAAGTTCCAATAGGGGCGGCATTCTGCAGCTCCTGTGGGAATCTGATGCCTAATATGATGAAACAAAGAAATGAGGGTGATTATATAATGTGCTCTAATTGCGGGAATTTGATTGAAAAAGAGGCACAGTTCTGCACATTATGTGGGGAATCAATGAATCAAAGCGGTGCGATTAGGGCATCTGGTATTGCAGGGAGGCATTGCCCTAAGTGTGGTGTAGAACTGGCAGACGATTTTGCTTTTTGCACAGAATGTGGAACAAGGCTATGAAAGATTAATGCGGAGGTGAGAATATATGGCTTTCTGCAGTAACTGTGGTACAACAGTTGGAAAAGGAAAATTTTGTCCTCGATGTGGTGCGTTAATAGCGCATTCTACAAAGAATAACAAAATCACAAAATTGTATGGAAGACTAAAAAAGCGGGAATTGTTACTTGGGATAGCCTTAGTAGCTTTTGGATTGATCATAGGAGAAAATTGGGGAGAAACTAGAAGGGAAACCCAGAGGTATTGGTATACAGTTTATTCTACTGAATTAAATGCACTCGGCTGGCTTTGTGTTGCTGTGATTTTTATTGGTGCGATTATCTGTATGGCATGGTTGATTTCATTCGTCCTCATGAAAGTATCGATACCATGTCCTAACTGTGGTGGACCGCTGGTGCAACATCTAGAGACTTGTCCGCATTGCAAAACAAAATTGGATTGGAGGAGGTGGTAATATATAATCAACGCTATTGTAGGTGGTGCAAGGGCGGAAAGCCGATGTGAGTAATTCATGTAGATAAGGAGGCGGAGTTGCTTGGGATAAAAAATATAAAAATACAAATGTATGTTGGATTTATTGGAGCTGCAATTGTATTTATGACGGCATTAGCAGTGTTTGACACTGCTAAAAAATACACTAGAAGCAGTTATTATTATTGGTCAAGAGATGCACGAGATGTAGTATCAATAATGAATGGGATAGGAATTTTCCTCATGTTAATAGGTGTTGCTCTATTGGGATTGGGATTTGCAGCGATGATACTAAAAAAATGTGGAAAGTTTTGTTCGGAATGCGAAACAGTCTATTTCTGGTTTGCAGTTATGTGCCCGAGATGTAAAACTGATTTGAGATATGCTAAAAGTGTAAAAACGTATTTAGCAGAGAGACCTCAATTAATGTCAAAGGGAGACATTGAAATTAATAGTGGACAGCAGCGAGGAAGGCCATATAATGCAAATAACCGATTTTGTGTATATTGTGGAAAGGAATTAATGACAGAAGTTGTGTTTTGTCCATATTGTGGCAATAAAGTAAATTAAAAAGGTCATATTATACGAGGGGGAAGAAAATGTATAGAGTAGATTGGATTAAGAAACAAAAAGTTTTTGGTTTAATTGCTGGAGCAGGATTGTTTTTGCTGATGCTCCTTTGTGAAAGTTATGCGAATATGGCTAAACATAGTGCGGCTTATTTCTGGTCAAGTGATGTAAGAGAAGGGGTTGCCTCGTTAGAAGGATTTGCAGTATTTTTGGGAATAATTTGTTTATTCATGGTTTTGTGCAGTGTTTTTATGTTTTATTTAGATAAAAATGGAAAAGTATGTATGAAATGTAAACTGGTATATCCAAAATCTACGACAAGATGTTTTAAATGCAAGCAAGATATTACATATGCGAGAAGCATAGAAGAGTATTGGTCGGAATCACCGATTGTAAAAAAAGGTACATCAAATATGGGTACAAATATATCGTATCCGTCTATTCAGAAAAATACTTCTGATGTAAATCGCGAAAGATTTTGTAAGTCATGTGGTCAGAAAATGAGAGAAAATGATCATTTCTGTCCGAGATGTAGAATGAGGAAATGAATCGTATTATGGTATAATTTCACGCAAAAATGCCGCTTCCGTCAAAACGGAGCGGTATTTTTGCATGGTTTTTGAGACAACATTAACGAATTTTTTGGGAGGTATCCCAACATAAATTGAAGATATTTATGTTTATTTTAATAAACCATATAAAAAGCAATACCGAAATGACGACAAAAACGCGACCAGAGAACATCATATAGCATTGTGCAAATTTCCCAGAAGGAAAAAACGACCGCTTTACATATGCATGGCAGTTATGATATGATGATTCTAGGTATCGGAAAACAGTATATTTTTACCGTTACTGACAATAGAACTAAACACATATCTGGGAGTCTGAAATTCTGATTTATCTGCACAGCACATCAAGGAACCTGAATCCCTTATATGGAAAACTGAACAAGGGAGGAAGGCTGATGGGAAAAAAGGATGAGTACCAGTTTGACTATCTGGATGACAACAGCAGGTTTGCAGACCAGATAAACGGCGCACTATTTCACGGAAGGCAGATCGTGAAGCCGGATGAATCGCAGATGGCGACTACAGGAGCGGAAACCGGAACAGGGAGTATGAAAACAGTTGTAGATAAGGTGCGGATCTGGAAAGGGAAAAAATTGCACATCCTTGTGGTGGAGAACCAGAACTATGTGGACTATCAGATGGTACTGAGGAATATGCTTTCAGAGAGTATCGGCTATCGCAAACAATGGAAACGCAGGAAGCGTGCGCATGAAGAAAAGCGTGATCTGAAAGCCGGGGACGAATATCTGTCCGGCATGAAAAAGGATGAGAAGTTTGCACCGATCATAACCTTGGTGGTGTATTTCGGAACCGGTGGTGCGTGGGATGGAGCGAAGTGTCTGTATGATCTGCTTGATATTGAGGATGAGCTAAAAGAATATGTATCAAACTATCGGCTGAATTTGTATGACTGCCACGAACATGACACTTTCGAGGAGTATAAGACAGGTCTGCGTCAGGTATTTGAGATAGTCCGTTATGTAAAGGATAAAGAGAAACTGCAGGAAATTATGGAAGAGAATCGTGAGGCGTACAGCAGGATAGACAGTGAAACCAGAGACATGCTCGAAGTAGTGGCGCATGTGAGGATACCCGAAAGGTGCCATGTGGCAGAAGAAGGAGAGGAGCGATACAATATGTGCAATGCATTTGAGGACATGAGGCAGGAAGGATACGAGGAAGGGGTAGAAAAAGGGATTGAAAAGGGAATAGAAAAAGGAATCCGTATATTGATTCAGGCGTATCAGGAGCTTGGCATGTCTCAGGATATCATTATGGAAAAATGCGCTGAGAAATTTGAGATAGAGAAAGAACAAATTGTGCATTATTTGTGAACTTCGCGCAAACTATTTCATTTACTGACCAGATGTGTTAAATTAATTTCTTGAGGGATAAAATACGATAGAAAGAGGGAACACATTATGGAAAAGAAAAAGTCTGCCAGAGTGGACGGAGACAAAAATGTAAGCAAAAGTAAGGCAAAACGGGATGCGCGCAGGAAACAGGTGCAGAGAGAGAAACGGGATGCAAACGTCGCCAAAATAACAGGGAGCGCAGTGGCGGCAATCATAGTGCTGGGAATTTTGTTTGTGGTGGGGAGGCAGTTGTATATCATGGCGATCCGCACAACTCCCAGCACGGATTACAGCGCAGCACTTACGGATGACGGCAGGATAGCGGATGCGGATATGGCGGCTATGGTCGATCTGGCAGATTACGGAAATATTTCAGTGCCAACGGATGAGGTTTCGGCTACGGCTGAAGAGGTTGACGATGAGATTGCCTCAATGCTGGAATCCTATAAGGAACTCAGCACGGATGAACAGATGGTAATCGCTGATGGGGATGAAGTCAATATTGATTTTGTGGGAACTGTCGATGGCGTCGAATTTGATGGCGGAAACAGCGGCGGTGCAGGATATGATCTGACCATCGGATCGGGAGCGTTAGTAGATGATTTTGAGCAGCAACTGATCGGACATAAGCCGGGAGACGAGGTGACGGTGGAGGTTACCTTCCCGGAGGATTACAATGAAGAGATGGCAGGTAAAGATGCCGTTTTTGCGGTCACTGTCAATGGCATCATGGTAAAGCCGGAGCTTACGGACGATTTTGTGGCGGAGAATCTGGCAGATACAGAGGAGGTATCAACGGTAGCGGAATATAGAGCCAAGGTGGAAGATGAGTTTTATCAGGAGCATCTTCAGGAGTACCTGACGACATATGTACTGGAAAATTCCACGGTGAATACTTATCCCAATCAATATGTTAAAGCAACAAAGTCTGTCATGAAAAACAGTGACGAGAACTCAGGCATGGAGATGGAAGATGAAATTGCTTATGAGAAAGAACTCACACAGCGGGCAAAGGAGGCGGTAAAGGAGGCGATGGTTTATCAAGCCATTTTTGAGGACGCAGGGCTTTCTTTTGACGCAGATGCATACTACAATGAGCAGATCGAAGCAATGGGTGAGGAGTATGTGAAAATGTATGGAGCCGGTTATTTGGCACAGGGTGAAATGAAGCAGATGGCGATTGACCATCTGGTGGGATTGTATCAGTGACCAGATAGGGACGGTATACAGAAAAAACGCAAATAAAAAGGACTGGGACACTCTTTCGGAAAGAGAGTGATCCCGGTTCTTTTTTTGCGTTTTTTTGCTATCTGCGTTTTACAATGTAAGAAATATGGAAAAATATAATATTGCCGGAACAGGGAATCTGTCTGTCCTGGCAGGAGGGAGAAGAGAAGATGGCAGATGTATATGGCTATGTGCGTGTCAGCAGCCGCGATCAGAATGAAGACCGGCAGATGATTGCCCTGCGGGAACTTGCTGTCGCGGACAAAAATATTTTTATGGATAAGCAGTCTGGAAAGGATTTTGAACGTCCGGCCTATAAGCGAATGCTGCAGCGTATGAAAAAAAACGACCTGCTCTATATCAAAAGTATAGACCGGCTGGGGCGCAATTATGGGGAGATCCTGGAACAGTGGCAGACGCTTACAAGGGAGAAGGAGATTGATATCGTGGTGTTGGACATGCCGCTTTTGGACACGCGCAGGGGGAAAGATCTGATGGGTATGTTTCTCAGTGATATCGTCCTGCAGGTATTGTCCTTTGTGGCGGAAAATGAGCGGTCGAACATCAGACAACGTCAGGCGGAAGGCATCGCGGCAGCGAAAGCGAGGGGTGTAAGGTTCGGACGTCCGGCGATTCCCTGTCCAGACAATTTCGGGGAAGTGTACAGAGAATGGAGAAACAAAAAAATAACACTTCGCCAGGCAGCGGATGCCTGTGAAATGTCTGTCGGTACATTTTATGGGAAAGCCAGAAAACTGGAAAACTGCAACTGAGCTGAAACTGAATTTGTAAATGTGTACTTTTTCAAAAACTTACATATCTTCTTTAATAATTTATTAGTCTATCATAAAAACAATGATTGTTCAATTGTTTTTTTCTTTTTCACGGATTTTCGCGGATTTTTATGTCATTTCCACTACATTCACCTGTTTTTTCAAAAGAGTGTAATCTCCAGAAAGTTTTATGCAAAAGTACACATTTCAAAAAAACATCGAAATGCTGTATGGGAGACGAGATTATGGAAGCCGATTACGCGGTCGTTGTGGTGACATACAACAGACTGGAACTTTTGAAGGAATGTCTGGAGCAGGTTGAAAATCAGACAATTCCGGCAAAGAAAGTCATTGTGGTGAACAATGCCTCCACGGACGGTACAGAGCAGTATCTGCGGGATTACAAAGAGAAGAATGTACGTTATCGGATGATTGCGTGTGCAGAGAATCTGGGCGGCGCAGGGGGATTTGAAAAGGGGATAGAGCTGGCAGCGGCGGAGCGCGTGGACTGTATCCTGATGATCGATGACGACGCGGTTCTGGAAAACGATTACATGGAAAAAATCATGAGGGCCAGACTGGAACACCCGGATTTCCAGGCTTTTGCAGGTACTGTGCTGACGGCAGGCAGAATAGACACATTTCACCGCAGGAATATATCGAGGCCGGGACTGCGGCTGAAGAACTGCCCGGAAAACTGCTATACAGGACAGCCCGGGGGACAGCCCTTTGCCTGCGACATAGCCTCCTTTTGCGGCATGGTGGTTGACCGGGCATTGGTCAGGAAGGCCGGTCTTCCGTGCAGTGAATATTTTATATGGTTTGACGATACCGAATATTCTATGCGGATCAACCGTTATACCCGGTTTCTTGTGATACCGGACGCAAAACTGAACCATAAGACTGTGGCAGACAGATCCAGGCATCCGCACCGCCGTTACGACTGGCGGGAATACTACGGGATCAGAAACCGAATTTTGTGCGTGAAAAAGCATGGGAATGTTTTGGACAGAGCAGTAAACGGGGCGGATATGTTCTGCCACGTTGTATTTCGCAACTGGCTGTTTGGTGTGGTGAATATGGATGACTACGACTGGGCTTATGAAAAACGTCTGGTCAGGGAAGCTTACAGGGATGCAAAGGAAATCGGAGCCATTCGAAAAGGCATTCCGGAGTTCAGATAGAAGACAGACATGGAACATGCAGAGAGGAGCAGGCTTGCAGAAGTGAAGATTCAGGATATTTTATGGCCGAAGGACGGTATATGTACGGATATGGAAATGTATTTCCATTCCAATTATAAGAGAAGTCTCGTCAAGGAAGAGGGCGTTTACATACTGTTTCAAAAGGGCGGGATCGTGACGACGGATACCTATTTTAACAGTCTGACAATCGAAAAGTGGAGAAAGTACACAAAGGTAAGTAAGGTGCTGCTCACACTGTCCCTGCAGGGAAAATTTAATGTAAGCCTGTGCTGGAAACAGAAAATAAATGAAATGTACGTCGAGCGGGAATTGAAAAATAAAACCGTCAATGTGGACAGGCAGACAGAGATCACGCTGGAGTTCCCGGAAGAGACGAAGGGGATGTTCTTTTTCCGGCTGGAGGCGCTGGAGAAAGGGGCGAAGTTTTTCGGCGGCTCTTATGACGCCGGAATACAGGAAGACTGCCGGCCTGTGAAAATCGGTATTGTGGTCTGCACTTACAGGCGGGAGAAGTATGTGTGTGACAATGTCGGGCTGATCAACAGGGATATTATTGAAAATCCAGACAGCCCGCTGTACGGCAGGGTAGAAATGTTTATTTCGGATAATGGAAAGACATTGGAACAATACGACCTTGCCAGCGAAAAAATACATATATTCGCAAACAAGAACGCGGGCGGTGCAGGCGGCTTTACCAGGGGGCTGATTGAAATTCTGAAGCGCCCGGAGAGAGGAATTACACATGCACTGCTGATGGATGATGATGTGATCGTTGACACGGCTTCCATACTGCGCACAGCCTCGGTTCTGTCCCTGCTGAAGGAGGAATATGCCAGTGCTTTTATCGGCGGAGCCATGCTGCGGTCTGACCAGAGAAACATCCAGATCGAGTCGGGCGCGTCGTGGAATGCGGGCAATCTCGTTCCGCTAAAAGCAAATCTGGATCTGCGTCTTTGGCAGAACTGTCTGTTGAACGAGCAGGAGGAATACCGTGAGTACAATGCGTGGTGGTACTGTTGTTTTCCGATGCATCTTGTCAATGCGGACAATCTGCCGCTTCCCGTTTTTATACGGGGAGATGATCTGGAATATGGCCTGCGGAACATGAAAACGCTGATACTGATGAACGGTATCTGCGTCTGGCACGAACCCTTTGAAAACAAATACTCTTCCTTTCTGGAATACTATATCATCCGCAACAGGCTGATAGACAACAGTTTCCACTTTCCGAAATGGGGAAAAAAGGAACTGATCCGGGAGCTGATCCGGGAATATCGGAGAGAGGGATATCTGTACAGATACAAAAATGTATCGCTGTATATGCGGGGAATCAAGGATTTCTTAAAAGGAATTGATTTTTTGGAGCAGACAGACGGGGAACAGCTTCACAGGCAGATTATGGCGTCCGGTTATCGGTCAGTGATGGCGGAAGAGCTGGAAGTGCCTTTTTTCTACCGGGAGTACAAAAGAGGATGCAAGGAGAAACATTCCGCGCTGCATGAGGTGGTTAGAAGACTGACATGCAACGGATATCTGCTCCCTGCAAAGCATGTGAGGACGGTGCCTATGGCGGCGGCAAGGCCGGAGTTTGTCTGGCGGGCGAGAACGATCCTGTTCTACGACATTGTGGAGAACAAAGGCTTTGTCACCCACAGGAGCATACGGACTTTTATCAGGCAGGGATTTGAAGTGGCCGGTATGGTATTAGCCATACTGGTGAAATATGAAAAAGCAAAGCAGAGCTATATCAGACGCGGCAGCGAGATCAGGCAGCTTGCGTTCTGGGAAAAGTATCTGGAGATTGGGGGCGGGAAGGATGAAATATGATTATCTGATTGTAGGCGCTGGGCTGTATGGTGCCGTGGTGGCCCACGAGGCTGCGGCGAAGGGCAGAAGCTGTCTTGTGATAGACAGAAGGGAGCATATAGCCGGCAATATCTATACGAGAGAAGTGGAAGGGATACAGGTGCACGAATACGGCGCCCATATTTTTCATACATCAGACAAAAGAATATGGGATTATGTAAATCAATTTGCCGATTTTAACCACTACATCAACTCGCCGGTAGCTGTCTTTAAAGACGAGCTGTATAATCTGCCTTTTAATATGAACACCTTCAGTAAAATGTGGGGCATCAGGACGCCGCAGGAGGCGAAAGAGAAAATTGCCGGACAGATAGCCGGATTAGGGATCATGGAACCCAAGAATCTGGAGGAGCAGGCGCTATCCCTTGTGGGGGAGGACGTGTATCGGAAACTGGTGAAAGGATATACGGAAAAACAGTGGGGACGGGACTGCACTGAGCTTCCGGCGTTTATCATCAAGAGGCTCCCGCTTCGGTTTACCTATGACAACAATTACTTTAACGACAGGTATCAGGGGATTCCTGTTGGTGGATATACGGCGATGGTGGAGAGGATGCTGAAAGGTGTTGAAGTAAAGCTGGGCGTTGACTATCTGGAGCACCGGGCAGAGTTTGACGGCATGGCTGACCGTGTGGTCTACACCGGGCAGATTGACCGCTATTTTGACTATTGCGAAGGGGTGCTTGCCTACAGAAAAGTGCGCTTTGAGCAGGAAATTCTGGACTGTGACAATTATCAGGGAAATGCGGTGGTGAATTATACGGAGCGGGAAGTGCCCTATACGAGAATCATCGAGCATAAGCATTTTGAGTTTGGAACCCAGCCAAAGACGGTTATCTCGAAGGAGTACCCGGGTGAGTGGCAGAAAGGCGAGGAGCCTTATTATCCTGTAAACGATGAGAAAAATAATGCGGTGTATGAAGCCTATAAAAAGCTGGCGGAAAAGGAGAGACATGTGGTTTTCGGAGGCAGGCTTGGTGAGTATCGGTATTACGACATGGACAAGGTGATTGGCAGGGCGCTGGAGACGGCGGAGAAATACTAATATGATGAAAACAGACCGGGATCTATTCAAAACATACAGATGGGGGATGATCTATGCTGTTCTGGCAGCGTGTGCATTTGTTTTATCGGTGATAATGAGGCCGATAGCATGGAATCAGGAACCATATAAACAGATTCGTTTGTCCGTATTTACTTTTAAAAATTTGATATTGTTTTTGGGGACTGCTGCTATTTTTTTCCTGCTGTGGGAAATTTTGTTCCGATTATGGAATAAAAAAATATTCTTGAAGAAAAATGATGCAAAAGGCGTGTTTAAAAAGACATTCTTCTTTGTGCTTCCTTTTTGGGGCATGGCGTGGATGATACATTTTCCGGGCACAGGAATGAATGACACTGTAAATATTATCGATCATGCAATTGATGGACTGCAGCCGCTATTACATTCGCTTCTGGTGAATCTGGTTATACATAAGGCTGAAAAAATAACAGGAAGTATGCTGACGGGTTATGCGGTATATGTTTTGCTGCAAATGATAGTTTTTGCAGCAATTGTAGCGTATACGGCGGAGTGGCTTGCTAAACGGGGGGTAAGAAAAAAAGTTCTTATAGCATACAATGTTTTTTTTGCTATTACGCCCATTGTTGCGAATTATGCGATTGTTATAGTCAAGGATAGTCTGTACTCTTATGTGACGCTGCTTATCTTGCCGTGTATTATTGACATGACTGACACGGGGGGGGGTGGATTAAAAGTGAAAGAAATGATCTGCTCTTTACCATTGCTTTGATGGCGGTGGCATTTATGAGGAGCAACGGGGAACTGATTGCATTTATTGTCCTGCTGTACTGCATTGTTAAATTTGACAGACTAAGGGGAATTTTTATCAGGGATCTTGTGCTGCTTGTCATGATATCTGAACTTCTGTCTACCGTCAAAAGCAATGCGCTTCAGGAGGACATATCATTTCGGGAGGCGATGTCTGTGCCTATGGTTCAAATGGCGGCGGTAGTGGCGAATGAAGGGAAGATATCTGAGGAACAGATACAGACATTGGAAAAATTTGCGCCAATAAGTATTTGGCGAGATAAGTATAGTTTTTCAAATGTAGATGTTGTGAAGTTCAGCGGTGAATTTAACAATCAATATTTGAATGAAAATAAAGCGGAGTTTCTCAAAATCTGGTTGGAACTCGGGGTGCAGAATGTGCCGCTGTATATAAGGTCGTATTTATTTCATATGTATGGGTTCTGGAATTTGAATTCTTCCAATCAATGGGGCTGGGGTGGCGGCCAGTCAATCTTTTTCACAACATGCAACAATACATCTGGTGCGTGGTGGAATGAATATGTGACGGAACACGGGTTTGATAACAGGGGAATTTTTGAAAACAGAGTATCGCAGGCATTAAAGGACAGATACAGGTATATATTTGTATTTTTGGGCGGAGGGCAGCTGTTCTGGATTTTACTTCTGCTGATATCATTTTGTGCGCAGAAGAAAGCTGGAAATGCCATCGTGCTTGGCGTAATGCTGCTAAACTGGGGTTCCATGATGGGAGCAGCACCGATATCGTATGCCTACAGATATGTTTTTTATCTGGTGGTGTGTCTGCCGTTTCTCCTGATATATTTCAAAACTGAAAATGAGAGGCAAACAATAGAGAACTGGGAGAAAAAAGAGGATGAGGATGAACAGGAATGCATTAAAAAGGGGGATAGCAGATCAAAATCATAATTTTAAGGCTAAGATGCGATTGCTTATTATAATTGCTCTTTTTGCTGAAACAGTAGTCTGTAATTTCAGGACATGGGAATCCATAGGGTGGAAAGCATGTGACATGATTGGAGAAAGCATGTTTTCTTTAAAGGACGGGCAATATGAGTATGATGCTGAAGGGGATACTTCTATTATTGCTCCCTTTCGTGAAGATTCCTGGTGTGATTTGACGATTTTTAATGGGGAGATCCGTGCAAAAAATGTATATCTGCTATGCCGTTATTTGGATTCTGCGCACCAGCCGATTGAGGACAGTTATGTCACTGTTTATATGAAAGTACGGGACGAGGGCAATGAATTAAGCTATCAGCTTCCGGACAGGGTGATTGTTCCCAAAATTGAAAGGTCGCATTATAACCGTTTGAATCCATGTGGCCGGTTAAAAAGTTTGGATTTGACTTTTCCCAAGCCCGGTCATACGGACATCGCAGCAGTGGAAATAATGGAATGCAGATTTAATGTTACAGTTCCGTTTCGTTTTTCGATAATTCGTTTTGCCATATTGATAGGTTTGCTGTTTTTTGTACATAGTTTATATCCCAAATCGCATGTATACAATATTCGCTTTGGGGAGATTTCCCTAAAAAGAAGGGGGGGGGGTATCGTTGGCTTTTGTACGGTATTATGCATCGTATTCTGCCTGCTTTTTGCAAATATGAATCCCCAGTATTATTACAGGAATTATAGAACCTCGTACCATGAGCTGGCAGAGGCGCTGATGGACGGACACGCTTATCTGAATGAGAAGCCGGCGGATGCGCTAGGGACAATGGGGAACCCATATGACCCAAGACTGCGGGATCAAGTCATAAGGGAGGCCGGTGAAACATGGAGACTGGACTGGGCTTACTACAAAGGCAGCTATTATGTTTATTTTGGCATTGTTCCTGTGCTGCTTCATTTTTTGCCCTATTATGCACTGACCGGGGCGCACTTGCCGGTAACGGTTTCGATATCAGTTTTTGGGTTTTTCTATATTACAGGCTGCTTTACACTGTTATACTCGATTTTTAAAAGGTATTTTTCAAATACACCGTTTGTGATTTATATACTTAGCTGCGTCATGTTAATTTTTTGCTCCGGAATGTTTTACGCATTTCGGGGTCCTGCCTTCTATGGGCTGCCCATATTGGCAGCAGCAGCGTTTGCAGTATGGGGACTTTGGTTCTGGTATAGGGCGGAGGATGAAAAGGGGCATAAGCTTAAATGGAATAAGGTGATGGCGGGTTCTCTTTGTATTGCTTTAACAGCCGGATGCCGGCCTCAATTTCTTATCGTAGCTTTTGCATCACTGTTTCTGTTTAAAGATTATATATTCAATAAAAACTATTTGCGGTCTAAAGAGGGGATCAGATTTTTAAGCGCATGGATATGCCCGGCATTGTTCATAGCAATGGGGATTATGTATTATAACTTTATTCGTTTCGGTTCACCTTTAGACTTTGGGGCGAATTATAATCTTACATCTAATGATATGACACACCGGGGATGGCATTGGGACCGGACATTATTAGGCATATATGAGTATTTGTTTGATCCGACAAAGATAAGCGCAGTGTTTCCGTTCATCCTGGATTCCATACGGCCCTCTGACAGAGCTATTTCTTACACAAATTATATGGGTGTTACAATTGTTGAAGGCAATTTTGGCGGCATCATTTTTAATCATCCGATTTTAATGCTGCCATTTGCATCGGTATATTTAAAAAAATACTGTAAAAATATCTATCAGATGATTTTGTTTTTTCTTGTTTCTGCTCTGTCAGTTGTGGTCGTGGATACACAGATGTCAGGACTGGTTGGACGCTATTTGATGGATTTTGGATGGCTTTTATGCCTTTCAGCTATAATGCTGTATGCTTCTATAGAAAAAAACTGTAATGATAATACACTAAAGCTTTTGATAAGAGGCGGAATTCTAATAAGCGTTTTGTGGGGCATTATTTATGAATCCTTATTGGCGTTCAATGTTCACACGAATTCGAATTTGCAGTCATTTGCCCCAAAGCTGTATTACAGTGTTCTTTCCATGACTGAATTTTGGCTGTAAGCAGCGATACTGTTTATCTTCGCAGATTCAAAAAGCGGATCATTATAATTGCAATTATGCCGGAGGGTTAAAATGGATAAAATAGCTGTGTTAATACCTTGCTATAACGAAGAAACGACAATTGGAAAAGTGATTCGGGATTTTAAGCGGGAACTTCCGGAAGCAGTCATATATGTCTATAACAATAATTCGACTGACCGTACATATGAAGAGGCTGTTAAGGAAGGGGCAATTGTGTGTAATGAGTATCAGCAGGGCAAAGGAAATGTAATCAGAAGGATGTTTAGGGAGATAGAAGCGGAATGCTATTTAATGGTGGATGGTGATGATACCTATCCAGCGGAGTACGCCAGGGAGATGGCAGATAAAGTCTTTGAAAGAAAGGCTGACATGGTGGTTGGAGACAGATTGTCTTCTACATATTATCAGGAGAATAAAAGACCTTTTCATAATTTTGGAAACACACTGGTAAAAAAATTAGTTAACTTACTATTTAAAAATGATATCAGGGATATTATGACCGGATATAGGGCGTTCAGTTATCAGTTTGTGAAAAGCTATCCGGTGCTGTCCAAAGGGTTTGAAATAGAAACAGAGATGAGTATTCATGCAATTGATAAAAATATGATGGTTGAAAATGTGGTAATTGCATATAGGGACAGACCATCAGGAAGCGAGTCCAAGTTAAATACCTATGCGGATGGTTATAAAGTAGTCAGGACAATATTAAGGTTATACAAGGATTTCAGGCCAATGGCTTTTTTTGGAATGATCTGCGCTCTGCTGTCCCTTACATCGTTCGCCTTTTTTCTGCCTGTCTTTATAGAATATCTAAAGACCGGATGGGTGATGAAATTTCCTACGTTAATTGTATGCGGATTTGTTATGATTGCGGCACTGATGTCATTGTTCACAGGGGTTATTCTTAATTCGCTCAGGCATAAAGACAGGCAGATTTTTGAATATCTGCTGCATGAGATACGTTTTAGAAGGAAACACTGAAAGGTTCTGTTTTCCTATGCCTGACGGTTTGACGTTTTACAGACGGCAGAGCGTGCGGCTACAGATGAATCAGACTGCAAAAAGGGGGGCATGCCATGAACTACAATGAAAGAATACGGGAACTAAGAAAAAACAGATCCATGGTACAGCAGGAAGTTGCGGATATGCTTGAGGTTGGCCAGCGTACCTATGCGGACTATGAGAACGGCAAGACGAGAATCCCGGTAAAGAGCCTGCTGGTTCTTGCCAGATTTTATGATGTGTCCATGGATTATATTTCGGGAGCGAGCAACGTGAAGGAGCGGTTTCCCAGTTGTTAGGAGGGATTTTTGATGGACCAGCTGATACAAGAAAAGAATTTTGCGGCGTACTGTCGTATGCTAAAGCACTTCAAAGATAACATATTGATCTTAATTGCAGTTAAAGATACACCGGGATTCTGCCTGCGTGCAGATGAACAGAAAGCGGTAAAGGAACTGGGGCTGGAGGAATCGTTTGAGGGAAAACATTGGCACAGTTATATCGCTGCGATCAACTGCGGAAAAGTGGTAACTGAAAAAATATCTGTCAATGATGAAGATCTGGAAGAAAGACTGACGGCTGCGAAACATGAAATCAGACTGTTCAGCAGTGTTTACAAGAAAGCAGACACTGCGAAAATCATCATTGATGATATCAATTATGCGGTCAACAGCAGGGGATTTAATTTTGTTATTTTTGACTGGAATAAAGAAATGGTTATCGACTCTGTATGTTTCGACAAACTGGTCCGTCATCACTGTACGGTCAGAAAAGAAGATACGTTGCTGGCACGGATTCATGACCTGGAGACGGAACTTGGGATGATAAATAAGCATTTGTCAAAGTTCGAGACTCTTTTTCTGAGCCAGATGGAAAAGATACAGATGCTGTTATGGCAGTGCTACCGTATAGAAGGAGAGGAACTGACGGCGACAAGAGAGAGATTTTTCTTAAGTCTGCCTAAGGCATCCGGTGAATTAAGAGATTTACAACTGGCCGGACTGATCCTGCTCATTAAGTTTGATCAGATCTGTAGAAAGAACCATATTCAGTACTGGCTTATTTTCGGAGGATTGTTGGGAGCGGTCCGGCATCATGGCTGCATTCCATGGGATGATGACCTGGATGTTGCAATGATGCGGGATGAATTTGAGAAGGTAAAGACAGTATTTTCTGACGATCAGGATTTTTATATCAAAGAGAGCGTGTGTGTGTCAGCGGGGAATCTGAACTTTTGCCATCAGTTTGCGTATAAAGCATATGATGTGGAAGTTGTTCTGGATATCTTTATATATGATTATGCGGATGAAATCAACGAAGCAGTAATCTGGAAGCAGTTTGCGTTCAATAAGGAAATAGCGGTGGAAGGAAATAAGATTGCCAAGGCGGCTGGCCTTGATCCATCTGATGGAGATATTCTTTTTCCGTATGACTCTGCGCCGCCTGCATTCATCCAATGCATTGAAAGCTTTAATAAAAGAGCATTTGAAAGTTATGGAAAAAGACGGGCGGAGGCGCGGGGAATGATATGGTCCGTTGAAAATTTCAGATATTTACCAGCAATCGGAACCAATAAAAGTCTGGCAGAAGTTTTTCCGCTGGGTGAAGTGGAATTGGAAGGGCATATGTTTTTGGCGCCGCGCAATGCGGTGAAATATGTGAATGACATGTATGGGGATGCCTTTTCGATTCCCGATGACATGAATACACACAGACATTTTAGAACGGACAGCAGACAAAGGAAAATGCTTACTGAAATATTAGAAAAATTTAAGTCTATTTTGTGAGTGATGAAAGGAGGCGGCACCAGAGATATGAATAAAGGAATGCTTTATTGGATAACAGGACTGTCAGGAGCGGGGAAGACAACGGTAGGGAACAGATTATATTATCGTATGAGAGCACAAAAGAAAAATACGGTGATTTTTGATGGCGGTATATTAAAGGAAATAGTAGGAAAAGATCTGGGCTATAGAAGGGAGGACCGGCTGGAGCGGGCCTATAGATATAGTGCCTTATGCAAACTTCTGACAGACCAGGGGATTCATGTGATTATATGCACCATTGCCATGTTTGATGAAATAAGGGAATGGAACCGGGAGCATATTGAGAATTATGTAGAAGTGTTTCTGGATGTGGAGATGGAAGTATTGAAGCGCAGGAGCCGTAACGAGCTTTATTCTGAATCTGATGGAAAGACAGCGGGTAGCGATCTGGCAGTTGAATACCCGAAAGATCCAGATCTTGTCATAAAAAATGATGGGAGACAGTCGCTGGACGATATTGTACAAAATATTTTAAACTACACGGTTGTTCCTCAAAAGAGATGGAACAGAGATGAAGCGTATTGGGACAATTATTATGCCGGTCAGGCAGTCACGGAGGCTGTGCCCAGTTTATTTGCCTGTGCCATGTTGCAGAAATACATAGAAATTGGCGGAAATTTAGTTGAACTGGGGTGCGGTAACGGAAGAGACAGCCTGTATTTTGCAAAACATGGGGTTCACGTTACAGGAATAGACGCATCGGAGGTTGCCATAAACGAATTGCAGAAAAAGAATTTGCTGCAAAACTGTATTTTTATATGCGACGATTTTGTGAGCGCAGAATCGCTATATCGGATTCAGTATGATTATTGCTACAGTAGATTTACGCTTCACGCGATCAATGTACACCAGGAAACGCAGATTCTAAAAAAAGCATATGATATGCTCAAGGAAAATGGGTATCTTTTTATAGAGGCACGTTCTGTAAACGATAAAAAATATGGGGCAGGACAGGCTGTAGAGAGAAATGCGTATATCTGTGACGGACATTATAGACGTTTTATTGTGCTGCAGGAGCTATTGGCAAAACTGCAGGACATTGGTTTTACGATAATCGAAAGTGCAGAGAGCGATCAGTTTGCACCGTTAAAAGGTGATATTGCCGTATGTGTAAGAGTTGTGGCACAAAAAACAAACAAGGATTTACAGCCCTAAAGGGCAGGACAGAAGCCGGAGGTAAAACGGGTCATGTTTTTCACCAGTATAGCCATGTTTTTTATCGCTCCGTTTGTGGCGTGGAAAATACATAGTCGGACACGGAGAACGGATATAGAAGGAAAAAAAGGCATAAAGGTTCTGGCGGCGTATTTTTTCATTCTGAATGCCGCCACATTTGCCGTGTCATCGTACCGGGGCGTTGACATGCGCGGATGGAATCCCTTTACCACGACCGTGTCATTCCGAATCAAATACATGGTATGCAGTACGGTGATCGGCGTGTGCCTGGCCCGGGCGGTGTGTGGTTTTTTGAACAGAGGCATTACCGTGGCGGAGATCAGGAAGTATGCGGCCAGGTTCTTTGGAGACATGAAAAAATATTTCCCCTACGCTGTCCGCGCCGCGAAGGCTGATCTGAAGGCGGAAGTGACCAATTCTTTTCTGGACTGGATGTGGTGGCTGATTGAGCCGTTCTGCATGATGCTGATTTATACGGTTATGTTTGGCGTCGTGTTCGATGCAGCGGAAGAGTATTTCCCGATTTTTATTTTTATCGGAATTACTATGTGGAGCTTTTTCACCAGAGGGATAACGGGGAGCGTGGAGATGGTGCGTGCGAACAGGGGGATTGTCACAAGGATCTATCTGCCCAAATATATTCTGCTGTTCTCGAAACTTATGGTGAACGGTTTCAAGATGCTTGTGTCTTTTGCGGTTATCGCGGTGATGCTTGTTGTATTCCGGGTGAGGGTAACGGGAAGCGTGCTGGCGATGGCGCCGATCCTGGCAGTGCTCTTTCTGATCACTTTTGGCATTGGAAGCATATTGATGCATTACGGCGTGTACGTGAATGACCTGTCCTATATTACGGGCATTCTGCTTACCATGATGATGTATCTGACAGGAACTTTTTATGCCGTTGCAAAGCGGATACCGGAACCTTTCGGAGCGGTACTTGAAAAGTGTAACCCGATTGCGTTTCTGATCGCGGAGATGAGGAATGTGGTGCTTTACGGACAGTCGCTGGACTGGAAACTTCTGTTTGTATGGTGTGTACTGTCTGTTCTTTTGGTCGGGATCGGCGTGTTTATGATTTACCGCAATGAAAATTCTTATGTAAAGGTGATATAAGCGTACTGTTTTTAAGCGAAAAAATGCTTCGGCTGGAGGGGCAGATGAAAGAAAAGAAAAATGCGATAGAACTGGAAGATGTGTGTATCCACTACAGCATTATGAATCATGTCTCCATACGGAAAACCTTTCTTCATAAAAAGAAAAGGAAGGAGGTATTTGAGGCCGTAAAGCATGTGACGTTTTCTGTGGGTGAAGGTGATATTTTGGGAATTATCGGAAAAAACGGCAGCGGGAAGTCCACGCTTTTAAAATCCATCGCGGGGGTGTTTTCCCCCAATGCGGGGAGAATCGACTTAAAGGGACATTCCGTATCACTGATGTCACTGGGAGTGGGTTTCAAGGATACGCTTTCGGGAAGAGAAAATATAGTCCTGTCCGGAATGCTGCTTGGCTTTTCTGAGAAAGAGATTGAGGAGAGGGCGCAGGATATTATTGACTTTGCCGAGATCGGAGAATTTATAGACAGGCCGGTGAGAACTTATTCAAGCGGCATGTATTCCAAACTCGCATTTTCCATCACGGCGATGCTGGAGACGGATATTATGTTGGTTGATGAGGTTTTAAGTGTGGGGGATGAACAGTTCAGAAAAAAGAGCCTGAATAAAATGAAGGAACTGATCAACGACAGGAAACGGACGGTGATCATTGTCTCACACAGCATTTCTACCCTGAAAGAGCTCTGCGATCAGGTATTGTGGCTGCACGATGGGCAAGTCAGGCGGATCGGAAAGACGGATGAGGTGCTTGGGGAGTATGCGGCGTATATGGCTCCTGCGGACAGGAAACAGGACGGCAGGAGAGTATGAGAGTGGAGGGGAGTATTTGTCGTTATACTGGGCTTTAGATCCCTGTGTCCTCATCCGCTATTACAATCCGTTTTTCGTATGAAGCCCCCTTTTGCTATGCCTGGCAAATGTTTCGCTTCACAGGCACAGCAGAAGAGCAGACCTGGGCAGCAGGGGAACTTCGTCCGCTGCTCCATAAACTTGCAAAAACAGGACGTGACGCTATATTTCCAGCACATCATACGGCGTCGTCTGATACACGTAGTAATTCAGCCAGTTAGAAAACAGAAGCTGCCCGGCGGAGCGCCAGTTGACGATCGGCTCCTTTGAAGGGTCGTCTCCCGGGAAGTAATTTACTGGAATGTTTGGATTCATGCCTTTCTCCATATCGCGCGCATATTCAAGAGCCAGCGTATCGGCATCATATTCCAGATGGCAGGTGACGAAGAAATGCCTGCTGTCTTCTGTTTTGGTGATAGCCATACCGGCCTCGTCCGAAACAGCCATGAGCTCTAAGTCCGGCACAGAGGCAATCTGGGCCGGATCGATCGTCATGGCGCGGGACTGCGGCGCATGGAAAATATCGTCAAAGCCCCGGAAGAGTGGAGATTTTCGCTTCAGAATCTTATGGATATATACACCCGACAGTTTTTCATCCAAATCCTCTCTGTCAAGACCGTAAAAATAGTATAAGGCGGCGTATGCGCCCCAGCACAGATGAAGGGTACAGTGCACATGTGTGCGTCCCCACTCCATGATCGTGCAGATTTCATCCCAGTAAGCTACTTTTTCAAAGCGGACGTGATCCAGTGGAGCGCCGGTGATGATCATGCCGTCGAATTTGCGGTTTTTGATCTGGTCAAACGTCGTGTAAAACGCCGCCATATGATTGGAATCGGTATGTAGAGGCGTGTAGCTGGCGGTCTGCAAAAATTCTACATTTACTTGTAACGGTGTGTTTGAGAGCTTGCGCAGAAGCTGGGTTTCGGTTACTTCTTTGGTGGGCATCAGGTTTAAGATCAGTACGTCCAGCGGACGGATATCCTGATGCATCGCCCGGTATTCTGTCATGACAAATATATTTTCTTTCTCTAAAATGCCGGTTGCCGGCAGCAAATCAGCTACTTTGATGGGCATGAGAATCCCTACCTTTCTCTTGGGTTTTTCATAATAAATGAAAATACAAATGATACAATGTATGATATCACAAATAGATAACGCGTGCAAGGGACAGCGCGGCAACAGGGCGTATATCCGGCAGGTATATGGTTTAAAAATAATGCAAATGGAAATATTTACCAAATAATTGTCAAAATTCCCTTAAAGGTTTGTATGCTGACAGAGCGGTAAATGATTGTAACCTGTTTTGGAAAATGCTATAGTAATAGACAGACGGGGTGAGAGGGCGGATTGATCGTCCGGACAGAAGATGTCTGCACTTCGTAACAAACCAATTTATAAGGAGGAAGTTTGACATGAAAAAAGCACTCGTATTGACACTGGCAGGCGCTATGATTTTCTCTACACCTGTTATGGCGAAGGAAGTAGGCTCACCTGAGGCAGTTTATCTCGAGGACGACTCTTACACCGGCGTTATTGCCGAGACTGTTCGGGCGATCAACGAGAACAAGACGATTCAGGAGTACTCGAACAATGCAGTGACAGATCACTGGAATCTGGAGCGTGATGAGATCCAGGATCTGGCAATCGGTAAGGGCGCTGTTCTTGACGGCGAGGAAGCGCCGGGACTGACCTTTAATCTGCTGAAGCCTGAGCTTAAGAGAGTTTATGCGGCGAAGACACTGGCGCAGGGCAAAGGTAAGCTGCTTGCAGTGGTAAATGTACATACACATGCTGCTTTTGAGACAGCGGCGTTTACTTTTTACGCTCCCGGCGTAAAGGCTGGCGATGCGATCACTGTTTATCAGCGTGTGACCGATGAGGAGTGGACAGCGGTTCCCACTGTGGTTACAGATGATCATGTTGCGGTTGAGATTACTGACAACGCGCATCTTGCTTTCATCAAGGCAGCAGCAGTGGTAGCAGCACCTGCAGCACCGAAGGCAGCAGTTGAGGTGAAAGCAACGGTTGAGGAAAAGGCAGATGCAAAGGCGGATGAAGAGACGGCTGTTGTTGAGGAAGACGCTGTAGAAGTAGCAGTAAAGGCTGACAAGAAGGGCGATGCAGAAGTTTTGACTGTTGCTGACAAGGCTGATGAGGAAGAGAGCGAAGACGAAGCGGCTGATGAGGAAGAAGAGTCCGAAGAGAAGGAAGACGCAGCAAACTAAAGAAGGATAAAAGTTTATTTGTAGTGTGGATGGAGCGCATCATGTTGTAAAAATATGATGCGCTTCCTTTTTTGCCGATTGACCATAATTTCGGAAGGTGGTATAGTTAAGAGAAAAAGGAGGATGATTGACATGAAAAAATTAATTGCATTGGCGTTGGCTGGCACTATGGTTTTCTCCGTGCCTGTTATGGCAGAGGAAGTGGGCGCACCTGTAGCCGTATATCTTGAGGACAGTTCAGATATCGGCGAACCTGCAGAAACGGTGCTGGCTATCGAAGAGAATAAGACCATTGGTGAGCACATGAACAACGCTGTCATTGATATCTGGGATATGCTTGGCGCAGAGGTTCAGGATCTGGCGGTCGGCCAGGGCGCGGTTCTTGACGGTGTGGAGGCTCCCGGCCTTACCTTCGACCTGGTTAAGCCGGATCTCAAGAGAGTGTATGCAGCGAAAGAACTGGCGCAGGGCAAGGGTTCCCTGCTCACGGTTGTAAACGTACATACCCATGCAGGATATGGCACAGCACAGATCACTTTCTATGCGCCCGGCGTAAAGGCAGGACAGGCAATCACTGTTTATCAGCGTGTAACCGATGAAGAGTGGATTGCGGTTCCTACGGTAGTGACTGATGATCATGTAACTGTTGATATCACCGACAATACCCACCTTGCATTTATTGAGGCAAAGTAGTAAGGGTGTTAAAAATTAAGTGTAGTGAAAACGCATCGTTTATGGCGGTGCGTTTTCTTTATCTGTCCGGCAGAAAAATATTTGCATAATTTTGTCTTTTATCTTATAATTGATATGTATTAACGTTTCGAAACAGGGGGAACGAGGAAATTATGGAGACAGCATATCAAAAGGTTAAGGTGCACAATGAACTGGAGTGGTGTCAGGTAAAGGATTTGGCGACAAAGGAGAAGATTGAGAAGGTGCTGTTAAAACACCGGGTATCCTACTTTGTGAAATGGGAAAAACCGAAGTTTTTTTCCAACGATACCTTTGGTTCCTGCGTATTCTGCGTAAACCAGCTCCAGAAGGAGAGCGCGGACGATGCGATCCAGGAGCTTGAGGATGAAGTACGGGATAAGATCCGTTTCATAAACCGCAGGGTGGATAAAACGTTTTATTAGACGAAGATGCCATGTTTCATACAATAAAATAGTGTAATATGATAAAAATACCGGGTGCGCGAATGAGCGCACCCGGTTTATTCTTTACTGCCGTCTGTCAGACGGTAGTTTTTTTAAATTTTTCTGCGCTGTGGAGAGCATCAGTTTGATGCGGTTTAACTGATTGACTTCGCTGGCGCCGGGATCGTAGTCGATGGCTACAATATTGGAGCTGGGGAAGCGTTTGCGAAGCTCCTTGATGACGCCCTTGCCGACCACATGGTTCGGCAGACAGCCAAAGGGCTGGGTACAGACGATGTTGTCCACGCCGCTGTGTATCAACTCTACCATCTCTCCTGTGAGAAACCAGCCTTCCCCGGTTTGGTTGCCAATATCGACAATGGGCTTCGCGTAATCCACCAGCGTGTAGATGCTGACGGGCGGAGTAAAGTGTCTGCTCTTTGCAAATTCCTTCGCGGCCTGCGCACGCAGCTTTTCAAGAGCCCGTATACCGAAGCGGGAGAGAAGGGCAGCCTTTTTCGAGGTACCCAGAAACTCCGCTTTATAAATCTGGTTGTAGAAGCAGTAGAGCATGAAATCCAGCAGATCGGGCACGACTGCCTCCGCGCCTTCCGCCTCCAGAAGCTCCACCAGATGGTTGTTGGCGGCCGGGGCGAACTTTACAAGAATCTCACCGACAATGCCCACGCGGGGCTTGCGCAGATCTTCATGGACAGGGATCTGGTCAAAATCCCTCACGATCTGCCGGCACATTTTCTGGAAAGTCAGATAGTTTATGGATTTTCTGGAAACAAAATCCCGGCATTTTTTTACCCATTCGGCATGCAGCGCATTGACGGAACCTGGCTCCTTCTCATAAGGCCGCATGCGGTAGACGCAGCGCATAAAGATATCGCCAAACAGCGCGCCGTAGGCAGCACGCATAAAGAGGCTGGCGTTCAGATGGAACCCGGGGTTGCTCTCAATACCGGCCAGATTTAAGGAGATTACAGGAATCTGCGGCATGCCGGCCTTTTCCAGGGCGCGTCTGATAAATCCCACATAGTTTGTAGCGCGGCACCCGCCGCCGGTCTGGCTCATAATGACAGCCACTTTATTCAGGTCATATTTCCCGGAAAGCAGGGCATCCATAATCTGTCCTACCACGATCAGAGAAGGATAACACGCGTCATTATTTACATATTTCAGCCCCACATCCACAGCCTGCCTTGTGTCGTTGCCAAGCACCTCAAAGTGGTAGCCGCAGGCATTGAAGGCGGCCTCTATGATCTCAAAATGAATCGGGGACATCTGAGGACAGAGGATGGTATAATCTTTTCTCATTTCCTCGGTAAATGGTGCCTTTGTGATGGCGCTGGAGCGTATCACACGCTTTTCGCCCTTCTGTTCTCTGACTTTGATGGCAGAGAGCAGGGAACGGATGCGGATTCTGGCCGCGCCCAGATTGTTGACCTCATCAATTTTTAAGCAGGTATAGATCTTGTCGGAGCGGGTAAGGATGTCGTTCACCTGATCCGTGGTCACGGCATCAAGACCGCAGCCGAAGGAATTGAGCTGGATCAGATCCAGATCGTCCCTTGTCTTGACGAAGCTTGCCGCCGCGTAAAGCCTCGAGTGGTACATCCACTGGTCGGACACAATCAGCGGTCTCTCCGGCGCCGCCAGATGGGAGACGGAGTCCTCGGTCAGCACCGCGATATCGTAAGAAGTAATCAGCTCGGGAATGCCGTGGTTGATTTCCGGGTCAACGTGGTATGGGCGTCCAGCCAGCACGATGCCGCGCTTGTGGTTTGTCTCCAGATAGCGGAGCACTTCTTCGCCCTTATCGCGCATGTCCTGTCTTGCCGCAGCAAGTTCTGTCCAAGCCGCCTCTGCCGCATCCATAACGGATGTTATTGGAAGCTCCCGAAATTCCCTTGTCAGCGCCTCCGTTACCGTCTGCAGGCTCTTAAAGGACATAAAGGGATTGCGGAAAACAACTTCCCCACGTCCGATTTCCTCCACGTTATTCTTGATGTTTTCGGAGTAGGAGGTGACGATGGGGCAGTTGTAGTGGTTGTTTGCATCGTGAAACTCATCCCGCTCGTAAAAGAGGGCGGGGTAGAAGATAAAGTCCACTTTCTGTTTGATGAGCCACGATACATGTCCGTGCGCCAGCTTTGCCGGATAACATTCCGATTCGCTGGGAATGGATTCGATGCCAAGCTCGTAAATTTTGCGGTTGGAAACAGGGGAGAGCACCACCCGGAACCCAAGCTTTGTGAAGAAGGTGAACCAGAAAGGATAATTCTCGTACATATTCAACACCCGCGGAATACCCACAGTGCCCCGCTTCGCCTCGTTGGCGGGCAGAGGTTCATAGGAAAAGTAGCGTTTCAGCTTATAGTCAAAGAGATTGGGGGCGCCGTTTTCCTTTTTGGCCCGCCCAAGCCCCCGCTCGCAACGGTTGCCGGAAATGTATTGACGCCCACCCGTAAATTTATTGATGGTAAGACGACAGTTGTTAGTGCACCCTTTACATTTGGCCATACTGGTCTCGTACTGCAGCCCGGTGATCTGTTCCAGATTCAGCATGGAAGTCTGATATCCCTCTTTGTAGTGCGCCCTTGCAATTAGCGCCGCGCCAAAAGCGCCCATGATACCGGCGATATCCGGGCGGATAGCCTCGCAGTCGGCAATTTTTTCAAAGCTTCGCAGAACGGCATCGTTGTAGAACGTACCGCCTTGTACGACGATATTCTTACCGAGCTCTGAGGCATCGGAGACTTTGATTACCTTAAAGAGCGCATTTTTGATGACGGAGTAGGCCAGTCCCGCAGAGATATCGGAGACGGACGCGCCTTCTTTCTGCGCCTGCTTTACTTTGGAATTCATAAATACCGTACAGCGGGTGCCCAGATCAATGGGATGCTCCGCAAAGAGGGCTGTTCTGGCAAAATCCTCCACCCCGTAGTTTAAGGATTTGGCAAAGGTCTCAATGAAGGAACCACAGCCCGAAGAGCAGGCTTCGTTGAGCTGTACGCTGTCCACGGTATGGTTTTTGATCTTAATGCATTTCATGTCCTGCCCGCCGATATCCAGGATGCAGTCCACTTCCGGGTCAAAGAAAGCGGCGGCATTGTAGTGGGCTACCGTTTCCACCTCTCCATCGTCAAGAAGAAAGGCGGCTTTCATCAGCGCTTCGCCGTAGCCGGTGGAGCAGGAGCGCGCGATTTTTACACCTGCAGGGAGCAGATGATAGATCTCCTTTAAGGAACGTATGGCGGTTTTTAGAGGACTGCCGTCATTGCTGCTGTAAAAGGAGTAGAGCAGGGAGCCGTCGTCACCTACGAGCGCCACCTTTGTGGTGGTGGAACCGGCATCGATCCCTAAAAAACAGTTTCCCTGATAGGAAGCCAGATCGCCTGTGGCCACATGATGGGCGCCGTGACGCAGACGGAAAGCATCGTAGTCCGCCTGGGTGGCAAAGAGAGGCTCCATGCGTTCTACCTCAAACTCCATTTTGATATCGGTGGACAGCTTGGCTGTCAGCTCTTCCATCGTATAAAAAGCCTCCTCCTTCGCGTTTAAGGCAGAGCCTATGGCTGCGAAGAGGTGGGAATTGTCCGTGTCGATGATATGGACGTCATCCAGCTTTAACGTGCGGATGAAAGACTGCTTTAATTCCGATAAGAAGTGCAGCGGACCGCCGAGAAACGCCACATGTCCCCGGATCGGCTTGCCGCAGGCAAGACCGCTGATGGTCTGGTTCACCACAGCCTGGAAGATGGAGGCGGAAAGATCCTCCTTCGTTGCCCCCTCGTTGATGAGAGGCTGGATATCGGATTTGGCAAACACGCCGCAGCGGGCCGCTATGGTATACAGGGAGTGGTAATTCTTAGCGTATTCATTGAGTCCCGATGCATCCGTCTGCAGGAGGGAGGCCATCTGGTCGATAAAGGAACCTGTACCTCCGGCGCAGATGCCGTTCATGCGCTGTTCCACATTGCCGCCCTCGAAATAGATGATTTTTGCGTCCTCACCTCCCAGCTCGATGGCCACGTCCGTGACAGGCGCAAAGGTCTGCAGGGAAGTGGAAACGGCGATCACTTCCTGCACAAAGGGAATTTGCAGATGGTTCGCCAGAGTCAGGCCGCCGGATCCTGTGATGATGGGATGTACCGTGAGGTTTCCAAGCAGCTCAAAAGCCTGGGAGAGAAGAGATGCGAGCGTCTCCCTGATATTTGCAAAATGTCTTTTGTAATCGGAAAAGAGTATCTGATGCCTGTCGTCCAGAATGGCGATCTTGACGGTGGTGGAACCGATGTCAATGCCAAGTGTATATTGCATATCACTCATTTCTTGTTCGCTCCTTCATGTATCAAACGGTATCTTGGGTTAAGCTACCTTTTTACCTATTATAATGTGTTTTTTGGCACACGCTGTCATTATACGACACAGTCTGTCAAAATGCAATTGTCCAATTCTTAGAAAAGAATGAAGTTTTCGGAAGACATTTATTAAATTTTTATGAGAAGGCGATTTTTGAGGTTGTGACATTTACTTTTAAAAAGAGGAATGCTATATTATATAATAGAATTTTGATAATAGAATCCTGTCATTGGATTCTATTATATATTTTTAAGGGAGAGTGAAACATGAGTCCTTTTGAACGAAAATTCGGAAAATATGCGATCAGAAATCTTTCTTTTGTGCTGGTGTTCTGCTATGCGGTGGGATATTTGCTCCAGCTCTTTGGCGGAGGAGGCCTGGTTCTGTCTTACCTGACGCTGAATCCATACGCCATTTTGCATGGGCAGATCTGGCGGCTTGTGACATGGATTCTGATTCCGCCAAGCAGCGGGGGATTGTTTTTTACGCTGCTTATGTTGTATTTTTACTGCTCCCTGGGCACTTCCCTGGAGCGTACCTGGGGCACCTATCGGTATAATGTCTATCTGTTTCAGGGGATGCTCTTTACCATTGCAGGCAGTTTCCTGCTGATGGGGTACTGTTATCTGTTTAAGCCGGAGATTTCTTTGATGGGTGCGGTTTTGACGATAGACACGCCTTATGAATATTTTACCGTCATAGCGATGGTTTTCAGCACCTATTATATCAATATGTCGATTTTCCTTGCCTTTGCGGCAACGTTCCCGGATGCACAGGTACTGCTCATGTTCATTATTCCGATCCGGGTGAAATGGCTTGGCATGATATACGCAGTGATGCTGCTGTTCCAGTTCCTCAGCACGAATGTGTACGGGAAGTTTGCCATCGGCGCATCTTTGCTCAATTTCGTGGTGTTCTTCCTTACGTCACGGAATATGATGCATCTGAATCCGAAGCAGATTCACAGGCGGCAGGAATTTAAGCGGGAAGTGAGAAGAAGCACGGGGATTACCAAGCATAAATGCGCGATCTGCGGCAGGACGGAGGTGGACAGCCCGCAGATGCAGTTCCGTTTCTGTTCCAAGTGTGACGGAAACTACGAATACTGCGAGGAGCATCTGTACACGCACACACATATCAAGCGGTCTTAGACAGGTTTGCATATATATAATAATGGGTGTTTTAAAAGCGTATGTTATTTAAAAGAACATAGCCGGCGTTATGAATAGGTTTAATAGCGGGTGTTTTTAAATGACGAGTGAATGGTGCAGGAGGTAACGAGGAAGTTTATGGCACAGGAAACGGTATTTGCTGAAATATTGGAGGAAGTCAGAAAGAAGGCAAGGGCGCAGCAGAATTTCATAACGAAGACAGAGGTGGAGGAAGCGTTTTCGGCGCTTTCTCTTTCTGCAGAGCAGATGGAGATGGTATATGACTATCTGCGGCAGAATAAAATCGGTGTGGACGAGCCGGTAGACGCGGACGCCTGTCTGGAAGAGGAAGAGAAAAATTATCTGGATGACTATCTGGAGACGCTGCGGGCGATCCCCAAGGCGACGGACGGGGAGCGGGAGGCGATTACCCTTTCCGCCATGGCGGGGGATGCGGACGCCATCAAACGGCTGACGGAGCTTATGCTGCCGGAGGTTCCCCAGATTGCCAGGCTGTACACGGGGCAGGGCGTCAGCCTGGAAGATCTGATCGGCGAGGGCAATGTGGCGCTTTCTCTCGGCGTAACCATGCTTGGCGCGCTGGAACATGCCGATGAGGCGCAGGGAATGCTCGCCAAAATGATGATGGACGCCATGGAGGACTGCATTGCGGCGAGCGCCGCGGAAGAGAAGAGCGACCGGAAAATCGCGGATAAAGTCAACAAGGTGGCGGATGCGGCAAACGCTCTTAAGGAAGAACTGCGCAGGGCGGTGACGGTGGAGGAACTGATGGAGGAGTCCGGGCTTTCAAGAAAAGCCATCGAGGACGCTGTCCGCATAAGCGGCGGTAAGATTGAGTCCATCGCGGCGGAGTAGAAACTGTGGCAGCGAAGGAGGAAGTCTGTGTGACGGGCATGAGAAACATTTGACCGGGCGGAAGGGAAAAGATTGAAAATTAAAATTTTCAATCGCGAGATTTGTGTCTGCGCGTTGCTTGCCACAAACTCGATATGCGCAAAAAGCAGCGCAGAAATAGGGAAAACGATGGAGACAGAAAACAGGGATTATAAATATTTCATGCAGGATACGGGGAACGTTTATCTGGGCGCGAAGCTCAGTTACGCGGAGATTCTGCAGGACGAAATGGTGAATTTCAAATACAAGAGTATCGTGGAGCACTATATTTTCAAGGATACCGACCCGGAGACTACACTGGAGAGCCATCTCTACTACATGACGAAAGAGCAGTTTTCTTATCGGACCTACGAACAGCTCAAGGCGAAAGCAAAGGTGAGCATTCTGGAGGAAAGAAAATCTTTTTTCGGTAAGAGTAAAACGGGGTATGTCACTAAGGTGATGCCGCTTGCAGAGTTTGTCGACATGAATCTGGCCCAGAAAAAGGCGAAGGGCGTGGTGGTCCAGGAGCTTGCGCTGTCGAAGCTTGGGCTGATGGCATTCAGCGTGTAGTCCTTTGCGTTTAAATGCTGGGCGGGAAATTGACAAGGATGCGCAAAAACGATGACATATTGGCGGCACAAAAAGTTGATTACCACTAACTTGTTGGAGATAGAGACACTAAGAGACAGGATTTTTTCGGTACATTACGGTACGGAGAGAAATCCTGTCTTTTTGTTGTATTTAGACAAATAACATGGAGGGATGAAAGCAATGCAAAACTACATATGGATTCTGGTGCTGATTTTCGTATGCGGTTATATGTACGGCTTCGGAAAGGCGCTTCTTGTCAGCGCGGCGCCCTATGATTCCTGTAACCATACTGATATTTATATGGGAACTGAATATTCCACGGAACATTTTCCTATGGATCTTTTATATTTCGCCATTTTCAGCGGCATTACCTCTTATTTTGTGATTTATTCGTGCAGGATGTTACAGGGACCGTGGTCAGACGTTTACGCGTTCGCGGCAACTATTTATAAATGCGTAACAGGCGTTACTCCGCCGGAATCAATGGAGCGGATGCGGGAGGATGACTTAAAGAGGCCGTGGGAATTTGGTGTGGCAATTTCTCCACAAGTGGAAGCAGCGTTGGTCAAGGGAATGGCAGCGTATGGGTAATCTGAATCGGAAAGTGGAATACGTGAATGTTTATGAGCTTTCGGAGAACGTGAGATAGGGCGGTTGTAGTTTGCGCGAAAAATTACATGTAATTTTTCGCGCAAATTTTAGAATACCTCTTGATTTTGACATTATTTTTTGGTACAATCGTTCTTGTAAAATTCCCCTTTTACACTGGACAGGTGAAAGACTTCTGGTCATTCGCCTGTTCTTTTATTTCCGCGAATAAGCAGAGTCGGAAAGCGGCAGAGACAGGATGCATGCTTGCATGCAGGACTGTCTGTGACGGTTTACGACGAGCAACGCGAACGAGAAATGCGAAGCATTTCGAGACTCTGCTTATTCGTGGCGTATGTTTTGCGCGGCGACTATCTTGACAATAAGATCCGATCGTTATCCAGCCGTTTCCCGGCGCACGCCTTGAACTGCTCCAGCAGATCGTCTATGGTAAGATTCTTTCTCGGCTCTCCCGATACATGAAATACAATTCGTCCGCCGTCCATCATAAGCGTGCGGTTTCCGAGAGAGAGCGCCTGGTGCATGTTGTGTGTGACCATCAGGCAGGTGATGTGCCGCTCGGCAATGATTTTTTCTGTGAGAGCCAGCACTTTGTCCGCCGTGGCGGGATCCAGGGCGGCTGTGTGCTCGTCAAGCAGAAGGATGCGGGGCGTGACCACAGTTGCCATGAGGAGTGTGAGCGCCTGTCTCTGGCCGCCGGAGAGAAGCCCAACAGGCTGCTTCATCCGATCTTCCAGTCCCATATCCAGAAGAGCGAGCTGTTCCCGGAAGGCAGCCTTTTCCTTTGTGCTGATCCGGCTGAAATAGGCGTGTTTTCTGGTGGAGGTCCGCAGGTAGGCGAGCGCCAGATTTTCCTCAATGGTCATGTGAGGGGCGGTTCCCTTTAAAGGATCCTGGAAAAGATGGCCGATCACCCGGCTTCGCACATGTTCCTTGCAGTAAGTGATATCCTCGCCGCCCAGAACAATCCTTCCCTCATCTACATAAAAATTTCCTGTGATGGCGCGAAAGAGCGTGGATTTTCCTGCACCGTTGCTTCCAACAATGGTGGCAAAATCGCCGTCTTCCAGTGTCAGGCTCACGTTGTCAAGCGCTTTTTTCTCATTGACGGTGCCGGAGTTAAACGTTTTGGAAACGGAATCAATGACTAACATTGGCGGACTCCCCCTTTCTGTAAGCGTTTCGGTTGTGGCTTCGCTGTCTGTTTAATAAGAACTTCTCCCTGAGATAGGGGAAGGAGATTGCCACGGCGACAATGACGGCGGAGACCAGCTTGAGGGCTTCCGCAGGCACATTCATGCGCAGGGCCAGCGCTACGATAAAGCGGTAGAGACAGCTTCCTAAAATAACACCAGCTATTTTTCTGAACATACTGCCTTTTCCGACAAGTGTTTCTCCGATAATCAGGCTGGCCAGGGCGATGGTGACCATGCCGGTGCCCAGATTGATGTCGCAGGATTTCTGGTATTGGCCCAGAATTGCGCCGGAGAGCGCGGTCAGCGCGTTTGCGATGCACAGCCCTACGGTGATCATAAACAGTGGATTGATGCTGGAAGCCCGCACCATATCTTCGTTGTCCCCGGTGGCACGGATAGACAGCCCGATTCTTGTGTTCAAAAACAGGGAGAGCAGGACGCCGGTTATCATTACGACGATAAGGACGATCAGCAGTTTATACCAGTCCTCATACCAGCCGTAGTGGAGTTTTTCCTTTGCCAGACTGAAAATGGTATCGCAGGCGAACAGGTTCACGTTGGAGGAAAAGCCCATCACGGCAATATTGACCGTGTAAAGTCCTGTATTGACGATAATGCCGGCCAGAATGGAGGGAACCCCCATTCTGGTCTGCAAAAAGGCGGTGATAAAGCCGGAGCAGATGCCTGCTCCAGCGGCGGCAAAGAGGGCAAGCACTGGATGCCCGGCCAGCGTTACCACAGCGCCTACCGCACAGCCTAAGGTAAAACAGCCGTCGGTAGACAGGTCTGCAATGTTTAAGATGCTGAATGAGAGAAACAGCGCCAGCGCCACCAGGGCATAAATACAGCCTAATTCCAGCGCGCTTTGCAAAATGGACAGTGTAAATAGTGTACTCATTGATCCTTCTCCTGGTTGAATAAAGTGCAATTGTTATTTTAATGGTTTCGTTTGGGAAAAAAGTGCAGGGGCGTTCAGTTAAATTCTTCGGCTGTCTGGATTTCCACCAGATCGGAACATTTGTCTGCAAACATGCTGTAGTCAAGACCGATCGCTTCTGCCGTCTCCGTATTCACCGTGGCGATGCCGTTGTCCAGGGTCTGAACGGCCATAGAGGCGGGATCCTTGCCGTTTATCAGAATATCTACAGCCATGCCGGCGGTAGCGGTGCCAAGTTCCACATAGTTTACGCCGTATCCCATAAATGCACCGTTTAAAGCGAAGGAGTCCGCCCCGCCATAGTGGGGCACTTTTGCATCGATGAATTTTTCATAGATGGCAAGCTCCGCTGTCATCACGTTATTGTCGGTGGGTGTGAAGACAGCCTCCGCGCTGGCGGAGAGCAGGGCGTCCGCCGCAAGGGAGATTTCCCCGTTGTTTGTACCCGTCTTTTCCACCACAGTGATGCCTTTTTCCTGACAGTAAGCTTTGGCGGCAGCGATGGCGGCGGTGGAGGCATCCTGACTCTTGTCATAGAGAAGTCCCACTGTCTGGAGATCCGGGTCTGCGGCTAACATCAGGTCGAAGACAGCCTCCGTGTTCAGGGCGTCCGAAGTGCCTGTGATATTGGAACCGGGAGCATCCGCCGATGCCACAAGTCCGGCGCCGGAAGGATCGGATACGGCGGAGAAGACCACGGGGATCAGGCTGCCGTCTTCCCGCGCATTTTCCGCCGTTGCGTTCTGCATCACCATAGCTACAGGGGTTGCTACGGGGATGATGAGATCCACATCGGAAGCGATCAGATCAGCAGCGATCTGGTTCATGGTGGTGGCATCCGCCTGCCCATTGTAGGTATAGTTTTTGTAGTCGAAGGAAACGCCAAGTTCCTCACTCTTTTTGTCAAGCTCCGCCTGAATGGCGGCTACGATCTGGTTTAGGGACGCGTCGTCCACATACTGCACGATGCCGATTTTGTAGGTCTGGCCGGTGGAAGAGGCGGAATTATCCGCAGGAGAGTCGGCGGATGCATAGGCGGTGTCTGTACTGCCAATGGATGTGGCAGTGTCTGCGGCGTTCCCGTCGGATACGCCGCAGGCTGTGAGAGCGGCGGTGAGAACCGCGCCAGTGAGTAACAGTGTCATAGTTTTGTTTTTCATAATAGTTTCCTCCTATCTCAGTTTGGGTTTTGGGGTTGCTTGCGCGAATAAGCAGACTCGAAATGCTTCGCATTTCTCATTCGCGTTGCTCGTCATAAGTCGCCAGAATCAATCTTGCATGCAAGCATGCAGCTTGCTTCTGTCGCCTTCTGACTCTGCTGTCGTGCGAATAAGCAGACTCGAAATGCTTCGCATTTCTCGTTCGCGTTGCTCGTCATAAGTCGCCAGAATCAATCTTGCATGCAAGCATGCAGCTTGCTTCTGCCGCCTTCTGACTCTGCTGTCGTGCGAATAAGCAGACTCGAAATGCTTCGCATTTCTCGTTCGCGTTGCTCGTCATAAGTCGCCAGAATCAATCTTGCATGCAAGCATGCAGCTTGCTTCTGCCGCCTTCTGACTCTGCTGTCGTGCGAATAAGCAGACTCGAAATGCTTCGCATTTCTCGTTCGCGTTGCTCGTCATAAGTCGCCAGAATCAATCTTGCATGCAAGCATGCAGCTTGCTTCTGCCGCCTTCTGACTCTGCTTATTCGCGCAAAAAAACCGCCTCAAGCAATAGATGCTTGAGACGGTAATAAACATAGGTTATTATCGCGGTACCACTCAAATTGATACAGGAAGTATGACTCCCCGATCCACTTTTTCCATATACAATCATATATGCCGCCTTGGTAACGGGCGCGGTTCCCGCCGGGGATTACTTTGTCGGTATGCACTGACATTTCCACCCGGCCTCGAAAGTCCATTCGGTATAAGTGCCATGCCGTCTTTCACCAGCCGACGGCTCTCTGTAATGGATAACCCATACTTACTACTCTTTCTCAAAGGTTTCGGATATGTGCTTTTGCAATTAATTTATTACACAATAATACTTTTGTGACAGATTGTCAAATGTTTTTTTATTATTTTATTATTTCAGCTCGCGGAAAAGCGAGACGCAGAAAAAGGAAAGTGGAGGAAAAAGATTTAAGGTAACAGAAAGGTTGCATTAAGAAAAAGTATATGTAGATATTGTAAGATACATGTAGGGAAATAAATGAGAGGTGTGACAATGGAAAACAGTAAAGTAGAAAAGAACAAAAAGAAAAGGGCGGTGACAGAGCTGGCCGTATGCGTTGGGGTGATGGCGGCGCTGACCGTTTTGATGGCTGTATTTGGCGCCGGATTCGGACTTTTGGCTGGTGTACTGGCTTATTGGATTCCCTGTGCGGTACTGCTCTTTTATGTCCTTAAAGTAGAAAAACAGTCGTTATCTTACTTGGGACTGAAATTTGTTTGTGCGAGGCATATCTGGGAAGGGATTGGGCTGGGAATCTGTATGTTTATCGTACAGCAGATACCGCTTTTGCTTATGAAAATGGATTATTCGGTCTACGCGATGGCGCCGGATTCCGTGTATATGGTGGTGATGCTGCTGTACTGCTTTGTGTGCGTGGGATTCGCGGAAGAACTCATATTCCGCGGTTTTTTGCTGAAAAAGACGCAGGATATTTTCTCTCAAAGATGGATTTGTGTGGCGATAAATATCCTTCTTTTTTATCTGATTCACTGGTTTACCATGCAGCATACCTTTGGAGAATTTTACAATCTTGCGACGAATGTGGTGATTTTATGCATCTATCTTTACCGCAAAAAGGAAGGGACGATTGTGCCTCTGGTGATTGCTCACGGTTTCTATGATGTGCTGACGTCGGTGGGACTGCCGGTTTTTGCTTATTTGTTGAAATAGTTTTTGATTAGGGTATAATAAGATTATAAAGCAACAGAGGAGGGAAGAAAGATATGTGCGTGGTTTCAATTAATGTCCCGGAAGAAATACTGTTGGATCTTCACGAAGATATGAATGATTTTGCGGAATATATGAAAAAATGCTTGCGGTAGATTTGTATAAAAACAAAAAGGTATCTCTTGGTTATTGTGCCAGTGTTGCGGAAATGTCGAAGGAAGAGTTCATAAAGTATCTTGGGATGAACGGGATTTCCATATTTGCGTTTGCGTCTGAGGAGGAACTTCTGGAGGAGATGGAGAATGCGTAAGGTAGTGGTAAACACAACGCCGCTTATATTTCAACAAATTTAGTTGAAATGTGTCTGAAACAGGCAGGAGAAATTTAAAAAAGAAAAAATACTATCCCGGCAGGAATCATTTTCTTACCGGGATTTTTTGTATGCGCAGGAAAAGTTATGTAAATCAAATCGACAAATTGAACCATAAAATGAGCAATCCATACCAATCCTATACCCCCAAAAAGATTTTTTAAGTACAATACACTCACGCAGAGCTGCAGTTATATTTTTACTGTGGCATAAAGCAATACAAAAGATAAGTTGCGGGAGGGATTAAGTATGGATCAGAAGCGTGCATGGCAAAAAGCAGTGGGGAAAAAAAGATATTTGCGCATACTGGCAGCAATACTCAGCTTTTGTGTGCTGCTTACGTCGCTCCCGTCTCTTCCGGCGGCGCTCACTGTCTTTGCAGCGTCAGAAGAGACGGATATCTTACCGAATAATGAAAAAATACCGGGGGGGGGGGGTAAACGATACCGTCGAAGATACCCCTTCTACGAAGCAGGAAGAAGCCGAAGAATCTGGGGGGACAGATGAAACAACTGTGCCTGACAAAGATGCAGACGGTACCGAGGAAGAAAGCGGCGCAGAGGAAAGCACATCCCCAAAAGAGGAGGACGGAGATTGCAGAGTTAGCAGGGGAAAGCGCGCAGGTCATGGCGGCGGCATCTCATTCCCATAACGGCATATCTTTCGATACCCTGCTGCCTGCAGACGGCGGGAAGCTGACGAGCGGAAACTATTATCTGGATGGGGATGTTACTCTGAAAGACGGGATCTCGATATCATCCGGCGAAGAGGTAAAACTCTGTCTTAATGGACATACGCTCAACGGCCCTGGGCTTATCGATGCTGTTGTTTTGTTCGGTACACTGCATGTCTATGACTGTCAAGGCGGAGGGGTACTTCGCAACGACAGTACAAAGCTGGCTTTTGATAATGCTAGTGGGACTTTCAATCTATACGGTGGTACGATTACGAACAACGGCAATTGTGTAATTACAACGAATGACACATGTAATCTATCCGGCGGCATAGTTGAAGGCGGCAGCGAAGAACAAATCTTAAATTCCAAGACACTCACCATTAGTGGCGATGCCGTGGTAAGAGGCGGTAAATATGCGGTTTATAGTAACGGTAGAGACACTGTGCTGACAGTGAAGGGTAATGCGCAGCTCTCCGGCGAAGAGCAAGGGGTGCGTCATTCATACGGGGTTTTCAATATAGAGGGCGGTACGATTACCGGGCAAAAGTACGGCATATATCAAGGGTATTATGCCGGCGTTTCCTGCTTGTCCGGCAGCCCGAACGTTTCTGGTCAGGAGGCGGACTTGTATCTGCAGACCCATATCGGTACCACGCTGGACAATGTAAAAGTGGATGCCGTCAGCTACAGCGGAGCAGCGCTGACGGCAATGGAGGATTCCACAACCGGCAGAGAGGATGCCTATGCCATCAAGGTATCTGAGGGAAACAAGGACAAATTCACACTGTTGAACGAAGGATGGCTGTATGCGTACAAGGACGGCGGGCTGATCATTCACAAGCACAGTTATAAATATAAGGCAAGTACCGAAAAAAGGAATGTCGTCATCGAAAGCTGTACCTGCGGACATGAGGAAACAGCAACGCTCTCCTTACAAAAGGATGCAGACCTGACATATACCGGAAGCGGGATTAAGCCTGTCACCGTGAGCTACAGCGACGGCTGGGTGGGAACAGGATCAGCCAGGCCGGACGACAGTAAGATTAGGTATTCCTATAACATAAACGCCGGACAAGCCACGGCATCACTTACCATTGGGCTAAGTGCGCAGGCAAGTCTTGACTTTACTATTGCTGCCGCCGGCATGGACGATGCGGCAATTACATTGGCAGATGGCGCGCTGACCTATAACGGTCAGGAACAGACCAAAGAGGTGACAAACGTCAAGGTAAACGGCAGAACGTTGATTCCGGGGACGGATTATACCATAGCCGGCAATACGGGAACGGATGCCGGAGAGTATACCATAACGGTTACCGGGAGAATGAATTACAGTGGGACAAAACAGATAACTTTTCAGATTTTGCGCAAAACGCTGACGGCCGATATGGTAACCATAGCTTCTGGTCCGCACTATTACACGGGAAAAGCGGTTACGCCTGACATAACGGTTAGGGATGACAGCACGGAATTGACAGACGGCACGGACTATACAGTCAGCTATGCAGCGAACGTGAATCCGGGGTCTGCTAGGGTCATGGTTACGGGAGAGGGCAATTATACAGGAACTGTCAATCAGACTTTTACGATAGAATGCAGGGAGCTTCCGTCCGGCAACCTGACGGATTATGTCGATATGCTTTCGTTCCCGAATGCGGACGGCTGGTATCGTGCCGACATTGTCCTAACGCCGAAGGATGGCGGCAGCGTGGGAGAGACGCCCGCAAGTATAGGAGACCGTGTTGTCATTTCAGAGGAGACAGGGGAGGACGGCGGGAGAAAGACCATCTATATCAAGGACAGCGCAGGGAATATTTACCAGACAGAGTTTCCTTATAAGCTGGATAAAACGCAGCCGGTCATAGACCTTTCTCAGATGACGGTGGAAAACGGCACAAAGGATTTGTGGAACTGGATCATCGGAAAAAAGAGCATGCGTATCAAAATACCGGCAGGGGACATTACCGACGCGCCTTCGGGCATAGAGGAAGTGACTTACGAGACGGCGCCTGACAGCGGTACGGGGCAGAGCGGAACGCTGCACGCAAAAGAAGGTTATTATGAGATTGCCCTCCATGCGGAATTTAGCGGGACGATCAGACTGATTGCCAAGGACAAGGCGGGCAACACCGTGCAGGTCAGCCTGACGGCGGCCGGCGGAAAGGTCATAGCGGAGGATTATGCGCCGATCGTTAACTTTACATTGCCGAATACCCCGCAGCCGAATGCGGACGGCTGGTACAGTGAGGCCTTTGACATCGCTGTGACCGTGACGGATGATCAGGACAGCGGAAATCATATCACTTCCGGCGGCATTGCCGAAATCAAGTGGAAGGACGGGGAAAGCGGCCCAGAGCAGACGATAGCGGGACTGCCCGAAACCGCGCCGGTATACAGCAAAACATTTACGATACCTGTAGACACGGACGGTACCCATACATACTATGTGCAGGCGACAGACAATGCGGGAAATGAGAGCGGGTGGCAGACGGTTACAGTCCGACTTGACACAGGCAGCCCGGAGTTTAGCGGAGACGTAAGCGCCACAAACCGCACGCAGGAGGGGGCGGATATTACCTTTACTCCGTCTGAGGGAGGAAAGGCATACTGGATTGTGTCTGATACCGGCACAGCGCCGAGTGCACAGGAAGTCGTGGCGGGCGCGCAGGGCGGCGCAGGGAAAGGCGGTGTCAGAGACGTTACGGGCAGTACGCCGGATACCTTTACTGTCACAGGGCTTACCCCCGGGGAGAAGCATACGGTCTATGTGGTGCTGGAAGATGCCGCAGGCAACCTGTCCGTGGTAAAGGAAGTAACGTTTACCACCCTGCAGAAAGCGCCGGAGTTTACGCTCCGTGACCTTGACATAGATTATGAGAAAGAAACCGTAAAACTGCCAGACAGTTTCGGGGATGCAGAGGTTTACACAAATCCAGACGACCCGGAGGGAAGTATGATACAGCCGGAAACAGACGGTTCCCTGCCGGAAGGTGCAGACCCTGACTGGGACAACGTGGACAAGGTAAATGAGACAGGGGTATTTACGGGACTTGCCCCCAATAAGGAGTAAGAGCTGCATGTAAGGAAGAAAGCGACGAAGGATCATTTTGCCTCCGAGTCGGCAAAGACGGAAGTGCGGACTTATGTGACAATAGAAGAATCGAATGTTACAGGCGAAGGCGCAGGGCAGACCGGGAATACAGCGCTTACGCCGGATGCACCCGACGGGGATGGCGGCACAGTGACTTTTACGGGAACTTACGGGGAAGAATATACCCCGGTCATCAAAGTGGACGGAAAAGAGATCGTGCCCGGAGAGGGTACGCCCGGTTCGGAAATGATATGGGATGGGAACAGTGGAGAGTGGGAGTATACTTATGAGATACCGGGCGGCGCATCAAACGTGCAGATTACCGTGGAGTTCAGGAAGCGTGCCGTTACCGGGATTGCGGCAGCGCCGGACAGCCTGGCAATTTATGCGGATGATGCCGCAAACGGGAGTATGGAAGCGCTTACCGCATACCTGAAAGACCACTGTAACGTACAGACAGTCTATGACAACCAGACAAAGGAAATCGTGCAGGAGGAGGCGTCCTTTATCACGACAGACAGTTTTGTACAAAAGGGCATGGCATATCATTATACGATTTCCGCCGGGGGAAGGACATGTACAGCCGCCTTGACGGTACAGCCGTTGACCGCATCCGTACAGAACCCGGACACCCTCACGAAAAAACGAAAGAGCGGCGGCTACACGGCGCAGGAAGTGGGTGGATGGCTTCCCGCACAGGTCACAGTGACCTACACAGGGACAGACTATACGGCGAGGACGGAAACGCGGGCGGTCACATGGGACACAAGCTCTGTGGGAGAGGAGTTTGGCGGGGTGTCAGGAGAAGAAACGGTGGGCGGAACCGTGGAACTGCCCGCATGGGCAACGGGACAGACCACTGCCGGCATTACGATTCGGTTTGAGAATGGAAAACCTTCGTCCGGCGGTGGAAACAATAACGGCAGCGATAATGACGGCGGAGACAATGACGGCGGCGGTGAAGACAGCAGCGGCAGCAGTGGCGAAAGCGAAGGAAACAGAGGCGGCGCTGCACCGGGGAACGGAAAAAAACCCGGAAAACCGGCAGTTACACAGCTATCGGCGACCGCCGCGCCACCCACAGATGCAGCGCGGATAAACCTTTCCAAAGAGTCACAGCTGACCGCCCGGACAGACACGCCGGACAGCCGGCAGGAGGATGAGAACGGACAGGGAAAAGCGGCATCGCCGCAGACGGCAGGAAACCTGTCAGAAGCGGAGAAAGAACAGCCGGGGCAGGACAAAGAACAGACGGCTTCGATGTCCTCAGATGACGGAAAGATTGAGGTATCCGGCGGGGTTATCGAGGGAGAGGCAGGATCAGATCATGCGTCAAAATGCGCGCTCTGCCATATCTGCCCGACTTTCCTGGGCGTCTGTTATTTTGTCTGGCTGATTCTGCTTGCAGCGGCAGTGATTGCGGCAATTGTGGTGATTGTGGTTCTGAAACGGAAAAAAGAGACGGACAAATCAGATAAGAGCAAGGAATAATCAAATGGTAACCGGGGGCGTAAGTTTGTGACAGATGGCTTATGCCCCTTTTTTATGCACATGTCTTTGAAAGTTGCTTATGTGGATATTCGTAGAACCGCCGTTTTGTGGATAAAGCTGCGGAACCGCAGGAAAGTAAATTCCTTGCCGGTTTTTTTGCTGTGTGGTAATATGGATATTCGGAGGAAAACCCAATGATTACGGTGGAGCATGTATGCAAATCCTATAAAATTGCAAAGAGAAACGCGGGATTCGGCGAGGCTTTTAAAGCGCTGTTTCGCCGGGAGTATGAGGTGATCCATGCGCTTTCTGACGTTTCCTTTCAGATCCGCGACGGGGAGATGGTGGGCTATATCGGGCCAAACGGCGCGGGAAAAAGCTCCACCATCAAAATTTTGAGCGGTATCCTGACGCCGGATAGCGGCACTGTGATGGTGGATGGCAGAATCCCGCACAAAAACCGAATGGAACATGTGAAGGGAATCGGCGTTGTGTTCGGGCAGCGGTCGCAGCTCTGGTGGGATGTCCCTGTGATCGATTCCTTTGAGTTGTTAAAAGATATTTATTCGATTCCAAAAGCAGCTTACCGTAACAATCTGGAAGAACTGACGGAGCTGCTGAATCTGACGGAGCTGCTGCGCTCCCCCGTAAGGCAGTTGTCTTTGGGGCAGAGGATGCGGTGCGAGATTGCGGCTTCCCTGCTGCACAGCCCGCGTATTTTATTTATGGATGAGCCTACCATCGGACTGGATGCGGTTTCCAAAATCGCCGTCCGGGAATTTATAAAAAAACAGAACGAACTGCATAAAACGACGGTGATTCTGACGACGCACGATATGCAGGATATAGAGGCACTGTCTCAGCGAATCATTCTGATCGGAAAAGGAAAGATTTTACTGGACGGAACGCTGGAGGATATTAAGAGGGGCGATGCGGGCATTGACGAGACGGTGGCCGGGCTTTACCGGGCCTATGACATAGAGTAGCGTGAGAAATGAATGGAGATGAAGATGCACAGATATTTATCCTTTTTTCGGTTGAGCTTTATGCAGGGCTTACAGTACCGCACCGCCGCATTGGCCGGAATGGTGACGCAGTTTGCGTGGGGATTCCTGGAGATTATGGTATTTCAGGCATTTTTTCAGGCGGAGCCGGGGGCGTTTCCCATGACCATTTCCGCGACGGCCTCCTACATTTGGATGCAGCAGGCGTTTCTGGCATTGTTCGCCACATGGATGATGGATAATGATATCTTTGATGCAATAGCAAGGGGTAATATTTCCTATTCGCTGTGCAGGCCGATTAGAATTTATAATATGTGGTTTTCCCAGAGCACGGCGGCCAGAGTTTCCCGCGCGGTGCTGCGGTGTTTCCCTATCTTAATTGTAGCAGCCTTCCTTCCGAAGCCTAACGGGATAGCAAAACCGGCGTCGGCATGGCATTTCGGATTGTTTCTGATTACATTGATACTGGGACTGCTGGTGACGGTGGCCTTTTCCATGTTTGTGTATGTGTCCACTTTTTTTACGCTCTCGCCGCAGGGGGTGCGGATTGTATTTACCTCGATGGCCGATTTTTTTGCGGGCGCAATCATTCCCCTGCCGTTTTTTCCGCCAAAGTGGCAGAGGGTTTTGGAGCTTTTGCCGTTTGCATCCATGCAGAATGTGCCTCTGCGGATTTACAGCGGCAGCATGACAGGTGCGGAGACGGAGCGGGCGGTTGCTTTGCAGATAATCTGGCTGGCTGTGCTGGTCCTGCTGGGGAGTGGTCTGTGCCGGGCGGCGGAAAAGAAAGTGACGATACAGGGAGGATGAGACGATGCTGTTAAAACTGAAAGGCGCCGTCAGGCTATACGGGCATTATTTGTCGATCAATGTAAGAAGCGCGATGCAGTATAAGACTTCCTTTTTTCTGACAGCCCTGGGGCAGTTTCTGGTGTCCTTTAACGTGTTTCTCGGGATTTATTTTATGTTCCGGCGGTTTCAGTCGGTTGACGGGTTCACCTACAGCGAGGTGCTGCTCTGTTTTTCCGTGGTGCTTCTGGAATTTTCCCTGGCGGAGATGCTTGCCAGAGGGTTCGATCTTTTCCCGGAAATGGTGCGCACTGGCAGTTTTGATCAGGTGCTGGTACGCCCCCGGAATGAGATATTGCAGGTGCTGGGAAGCAAGTTTGAGCTAACGAGAATCGGCAGGATGCTGCAGGCGGTGGTCATGTTCTGTTACGGGGTATCCCGATGCAGCGTGGAGTGGAATTTTCTTAAAGTTACGGTAGTTATTTTTATGTTGATTGGGGGATGCGCCGTTTTCTCAGGGCTGTTTCTGATTCATGCCGCGCTGTGCTTTTTTACACTGGAGGGATTGGAGTTTATGAACATCCTCACGGACGGGGCGAGAGAGTACGGGAAATACCCGGTCAGCATCTACGGGAAAAAGACGCTGCTTGTGACAACCTTTCTCATTCCCTATGCGCTGATACAATATTATCCGCTTTTATATATTCTGGACAGGGACAACAGCCTGTTTTTGATCTTTGTCCCTCTGCTGGCGGTCTGGTTTTTGCTGCCGTCCTATGCGCTGTGGCGATTCGGCGTCAGACATTACCAGTCGAGCGGGTCGTAACGGTATTTACATGTGATCCAAAGGCGCATTGGCTGGAACAGATCAAAAATATGGATTCATTTTGGAGGAGAAAGTATGGCGGTCACGGACGAAAAGGACATACAGCAGTTAAAAAAGAGGCTGATCGAGCTGGCGGATAAGTCGTACAGCCGCAATATATACACGTACACGCCCTTTCTGGGGCTGGCAGAACAGCAGGCATACTATGCGGTGGAGCGGGAGGTTTCCTACGCGGGGGTCAGGATGGAGGGCGGTGCGCCGCTATGCGAGAGAAAGATCATCCGATTCGGCGATCCGGGCTACGAGGAAGCGTTTCCCATTGTGCGCATGGAGATTCTGCCAAGGACTCCTAAGTTTGCGGAGAATCTGACTCACAGGGACTTTCTCGGCTCGGTGATGAATCTGGGAATTGAGCGGGATGTGGTGGGTGATTTTTTCCTGAGAGAGAAGGGCGCCCTGCTTTTCTGCCATGAAAACATCGCGGATTATATTGCGGAAAATCTGGACAGGGTGAGGCATACGAATGTCGTCTGTAAGCGGGCGGAAGGGGAAACCGTGCCGGAACAGGCAGAGCCGGAACGGGTTTCGGTGACGGTGGCATCGAAAAGGGCCGACGGCGTGATTTCCAAGGTGTACAATTTATCCAGGGAAGAGAGCAGAGATTTATTTAATAACGGACGTATTTTTATAAACGGCATACAGACGCAGAACCTTTCCTGTCAGTTGAAAGCGGAGGACGCTGTCACTGTGCGCGGATTCGGGAAATTTATTTTTTACGGTCAGACAGGCGTGAGCAGGAAAGGGAAGGACCGCGTGGAGGTCGGCGTTTTCGGGAAAACGTAGATAGATAATTTTTCCAGACGGTGGTATACTAGTGTGAGAAGTGCTTCTAATCACTCGCAGCAGAGGCTGCTTCGTGAAGAAGCACTATGTCTCACGCTGGAGAATGCCAGAGAGCGGCATTCTCTGTAAATGAAGAGTGCAGGATTAAAACAAGTGGTGTGGAATAAAGAGAGGAGCATAAATGAATTTAGAAAACTTAAAGGCGTATACCGTCATTTCAAAACAGCGGATTGAGGAGCTTAAGTCGGACGGCTATCTTTTGAAACATAATAAAACAGGGGCGCGGGTGGCGCTTCTTTCCAATGATGATGAAAACAAGGTGTTCTATATCGGTTTCCGCACGCCGCCCAAGGACAGCACGGGGGTGGCGCATATCATAGAGCACACTGTGCTGTGCGGATCTGAAAAATACCCGGTCAAAGACCCTTTCATTGAGCTTGCCAAAGGGTCTTTAAACACGTTTCTAAATGCCATGACTTATCCCGATAAGACGGTTTATCCTGTGGCGAGCTGTAACAGCAAGGATTTTAAGAATCTGATGGACGTGTATCTGGACGCAGTGCTTCATCCGAATATTTATCACGAGGAGAAAATTTTCCGGCAGGAGGGGTGGCACTATGAACTGGAGAGCGCGGACGAGGAACTGACGATCAACGGTGTGGTCTACAATGAAATGAAGGGGGCGTTTTCTTCTCCGGACGACGTGCTGTACCGGGAGATTATGAACTCCCTTTATCCCCATACCTCCTATGCGGTGGAGTCGGGGGGAGACCCGGACGTGATTCCGGAGCTTACTTACGAGGATTTTCTGGCTTTTCATCAGAAATATTATCATCCCTCCAACAGTTATATCTATCTCTATGGGGATATGGATATGGAGGAGCGGCTTGCTTATCTTGACAGGGAGTATCTGTCCGGATACGAGGCGCTTTCGGTGGATTCCGCCCCGGCTGCAGAGCCGCCGTTCCAGGAGATGGCGCTTGTGGAGAAGGAATATCCGATCATGGAGAGCGAACCTGAGGAGGGGAACACCTATCTTTCCTACAATGTCTCTCTCGGAGAAAATCTGGATCGAAAGGTGAGCGTGGGATTTCAGGCGCTTGCGGACGCGGTGGTAGGCGCACCCGGCGCGCCTGTCAGAAAGGCGCTTCTGGATGCCGGAATCGGTACGGATATCAGCAGCTTTTACGAGGCGGACGTGAAACAGCCCTATTTTTCCATCGTGGCGAAAAACGCGGAGGGAGACCAGAGGGAAGCTTTCGTCAGGCTGATTGAACAGACCCTTCAGAGTCTTTTTGAGGACGGCGTGGAGAAGAAGGCGCTGAGGGCGGCTTTGAACCACGATGAGTTTAGATACCGGGAGGCGGATTACGGTTCCTACCCGAAGGGGCTGATGTACGGCCTGCAGATGTTTGAAACCTGGCTTTATGATGATGGGAGGCCTTTTGACTATCTGGAGCTGGACGGAACTTACAAAGCCCTGAAGGGAGAAGTTTCGACGGCTTACTATGAGAATATGTTAAGGGACCTTCTGATGGAAAACACCCATAAGAGCGTTGTGGTGGTGCGTCCTGTGAGAGGGCTTACAGGAAAACGGGATAAGGCTCTTGCGGCCCGCCTTGCGGCGAAGAAGGCGTCTATGACGCAGGAGGAGATTGCCGGAATTGTGGCGGAGACGAAGGCGCTTGCCGACTATCAGGAGGAGCCGGACAGGGAGGAGGATTTGGAAAAGATTCCGCTTCTTGCCAGGGAGGATATCGGGAAAAAGGCCAGACCTTACTGCAATGAGGAGCTTCGGGTGAACGATACGACGCTTCTGTACCACGAGATCTATACGAACGGCATCGGTTATCTGCGCTTTCTCTTTGATTTGAGGCAGGTGCCGGAGGAATTGTTCCCCTATGTGGGGCTTTTGCAGGTGATGCTCGGTCTGGTGGACACCGAAAAGCGTTCCTACAGTGAACTGTACCATGAGATTCATCTGCAGACCGGTGGGATTGCGCCGGCGGTAAACGTTTACACAAATGCGGATGACCTGTCTGATTATAAGCTGACCTTTGATCTGAAGGTAAAGACGCTGTATGAGAACCTTCCGAAAGCATTTGAACTGGCGGCAGAGATATTGACTGAATCAGTCTATACAGACGCGAAACGGCTTTTTGAGCTGGTGGCCGAGAACCGCTCCGACAAACAGGCGCAGATGATGTCCGCAGGGCATTCCCTGGCGGCAGGGCAGGCGTTGTCCTACCTGTCAAAGCAGGCGCATCTGATGGATCAGGTGAACGGTCTTTCGTTCTACCGTCTGCTGGAAGGGCTTGAGAAAGACTTTGAAGGGAAAAAGGAGGAACTTTCCGCTAACATGGAGCGGCTGGTGCACTGCATTTTCCGGCCGGAGAATCTGATGGTGGATTATACGGCACAGCGGGAAGGGCTTGCGGGGATTGAGCCGCTGATCGAAGCGCTAAAGTCGAAGCTTCACAGGGAGCCGGTGGAAGGGAAACCATATGTGCCGCAGCCCGTGAAAAAGAACGAGGGACTGATGAGCTCCGCCCAGATTCAGTATGTCTGCCGGGCAGGCAACTACGCGAACAAGGGATTTTCCTACACGGGAGCGCTCCGGGTTCTCAAGGTTTTGATGAGTTATGAGTATCTGTGGATGCAGGTGCGTGTCAGGGGCGGCGCCTACGGCTGCATGTGTCAGTTTGGGAAGACCGGGGAAAGCTATTTTGTGTCCTACCGTGATCCCAATCTGGAGAAGACAATCGAGACCTATGAGAAGGCGGCGGATTTCGTGGAAGCCTTTGAGGCTGACGAGCGCACCATGACACAGTATATCATAGGGGCGGTCAGTGCAATGGATATGCCGCTCACGCCGGCGGCGAGGGGAAATTATTCCCTGGCCGGTTATATGACGGGCTTTACCTTTGAGAGAGCCCAGCAGGAGCGCGATGAACTGCTTTCCACTGACGCAGGGACGATCAGAAAACTGGCAGCACATATCCGTGCTTTCATGGAGGATGACTGTCTGTGCGTAGTGGGAAATGAGGAGAAAATCAAGGAACAGAAGGACATCTTCGGCTCCGTGGAATATCTGACACATTAAAAAACGTATGATATTTTAAGAAAATGCAACTTTTTCTCTCCTAAAAAGGTATGTTATGTAGAGACCGTTGATCGGTAAGAAATGCTTAGCGGGAAAGGGAGGAAAAAATGATGAGTAGGAAAAGTGGGATGAGCGGGAACTTTGCAAACAGGAACAGGAGAGTCAGACTGCGGTTTGTGCCGGTACTTTTAATGATAGCATGTGTTATTTCTGCATGCGGCGGATCTGCCTCCACATATGAAGAAATAGCGGAGATTGCGCCGGCTGCCGCAGCGGAAGAATATGGTTACGATGATGCGGCTTATGACAGCGGTGCGGCTTTAAACAGCGCGGGGCGGGCGGCTGACTATAAAATGATGGATGAAGCCGTCGCTGCAGAAGGGGCGGGCAGCGAGACCGATTATGTGCAGAATCAAAGCGGACAGGACATGGCGGCTGTGCCGGAGACCTCACGCAAGTTGATAAAAACTGTCAATATCCGTGCAGAGTCGGAGGACTTTGACGCGCTTGTGCCTGCCCTGCAAAAGCAGGTAGAGGATCTTGGCGGTTACATAGAGAGTATTTCGGTCTATGATGTGAACAGCTATTATGTGGAAGAACAGAGGGTAAAACAGCGCTGCGCCAGTCTGACAGCCCGCGTGCCCAAGGAAAAGCTGGATGGTTTTCTTGCCCAGGTGGGAGAGCAGACCAATGTGACCAGCCGGTCCGAGAACGTGGAGGATGTCACCTTACAGTATGTGGATCTGGAGAGTCACAAAAAGGTGCTTCGCACGGAGCAGGAGAGGCTGCTTGCGCTGATGGAGAAGGCGGAGAGCGTGGAGGACATCATTGCCATAGAGGGACGGCTCTCCGAGGTTCGCTATCAGCTGGAGAGTATGGAATCCCAGCTGCGCACCTATGACAACCAGATTGACTACAGTACGTTATACCTTACCATCGAGGAGGTCAGGAGCTATTCGGCGCCGGAGACAGCTACGGTATGGCAGCGGATTGAGAGCGGCTTTAAGAAAAGCCTGGCGGATATCGGCATCGGCATCCAGAACTTTGCCATCGGTCTGGTGATCGACATTCCCTATCTTGTCGCGGGACTGGTTTCGATTGTGGTCATCATTCTTATTCTGCGCTCTGTGATCAGACGGTTTATCAGAAGCCGTTATGCGGGCAGAATGCGGGAGAAACACAGCAGATTTGCGGAGCTGGTCCGGGAAGTCTGGAGCAGACGCAGGGAGGAAAAAGCGTCCGAAAAGAATCAGAAAGCAGGAGAAGAACAGAGAGAACAGGATGAATAAAATGACAGGTGATATTGATAATAACAGGGAAATGGAACAGAAGACGGATATGGAAGAGGGAATGCAGAGCAGCGGACAGGACAATCAGAAGCTGAAATCCGGCTTTGCCACACTGATCGGCAGGCCGAATGTGGGAAAATCCACGCTGATGAACGCGTTGATTGGGCAGAAGATCGCCATTACATCAAAAAAACCGCAGACGACCAGAAACAGGATCAGGACCGTATACACCTGTGAGGAAGGACAGATCGTGTTTCTGGATACGCCGGGCATCCATAAGGCCAAGAATAAGCTGGGTGATTATATGGTGGATGCGGCAGAGCGGACGTTGTCCGAAGTGGATGTGATTCTCTGGCTGGTGGAGCCGTCAGACTACATAGGAGCGGGAGAGAAACATATCATTGAGGAGCTGAAGAAAGCAAAAACACCTGTTATTCTTGTGATTAACAAGATTGATACGGTGAAGAAGGAGATGCTTCTCACCTACATTGACGCTTACAGAAAAGAACTTGATTTTGCGGAGATTGTGCCGGTATCCGCGCTGAAAAAAGATGGGATGCAGATACTGATCGACTGTATTATGAAGTATCTGCCTTACGGGGAGCCGTTTTATGATGAGGACACGGTGACGGACCAGCCGGTGCGGCAGATTGTGGCGGAACTGATCCGTGAGAAAGCGCTGCGGTGTCTGGAGGAGGAGATTCCCCACGGCATCGCCGTCACCATCGAGCAGATGAAGTTTAAAAAGAAGCTTGTGGACATAGAGGCCACCATTGTCTGCGAGAAAGATTCCCACAAGGGAATTATCATCGGGAAACAGGGAGCGATGCTGAAAAAGATCGGTTCCCTGGCGCGCAGGGATATCGAGGAGCTGGTGGAAAACCAGGTGAATTTAAAGCTCTGGGTGCGGGTGAAAAAGGACTGGCGGGACAGCGACTATCTGCTCAAAAATTTTGGTTATAATCCCGGCGATACAGAATAGAATCATACAAATCTGCGAACCCTATGTGTTGTGAGTGATAAAGTATCAGGGGGCGTAAGATGAAGGGATCGAATTACTGGGAGCAGTTTATGGCGACAGGGAAAATCGAGGATTTTCTGGCCTATAAAGATGCGGCAAGACAAGAGGAGCGGGAAGGGACCGAGCAGTCAGAGGAGCGTTCTCATGCAGGGGATTACAGAGATTACGGGGATGGTTTTAAAGGCTGAACCGATGAACGATTTTGACAGAAGGGTTGTACTTTTGACAAAGGAGAGAGGAAAGATCTCAGCCTTCGCCAGGGGAGCCAGAAAACAAAACAGCAAGCTTCTGGCGGCAACCAACCCGTTCTGCTTTGGCACATTTAAGCTATATGAGGGAAGAACCTCCTACAATGTGATGGAGGCTGAGGTTACGAATTATTTTGAAGGACTTCGGGAAGATTATGAGGGCGCTTTTTACGGTATGTACTTTCTAGAAGTCATGGACTATTACACGAGAGAGAACAATGATGAGAAGGAGATGCTGAAGCTTCTCTACCAGTCCCTGCGTGCGCTTATGTACGAGGGACTTTCCAATGTGCTGGTGCGGTACATATTTGAGATGAAGGCTATGGTGTTAAGCGGGGAATTTCCCGGTATGCCCAGAGAGGGCGTGTGGGAAGAATCTACATGCTACGCGGTCAATTACATCACAGAGAGCACGGTCGAGAAACTTTACACCTTTACCGTGACGCCGCCGGTTCTCGCGCAACTGAAAGAAATCGCCGATGATTACCGCTGCCGATATATTGACCGCCCGTTTAAAAGTCTTGAAATTGTGGAGAATATCTTGTATGATGGAACATGATTGAGCCGTGCAGATTTCTGGCGGCCTGACGGAGTAAGAATAGACATAGAGGGAAAAATATGCGAAGGCTAGCAGGAATACTTGGATTGACAATATTGCTTCTGTGTCTTGCCGGATGCGGAGAAGGGCAGAAGCCCGAATTAAATACCTTGTCTTTCGGCAAAGACGGAGAGATCATACACAGGATCGTCGGGAAGACGGATCAGGATTACTATCAGATCGAGTCGGCGGCTCTTGAGGAGTTTGCCGCTTCACGTGTGGAGGAATACTGTGCGGAGAACGGCGAAAAGAAAGTGGCGCTGGAGGCGGTGGATGAAAAGGGCGGCAGCATTGTGATGGATTTCAAATATGCTTCGCCGGAGGATTACAGCGGATTCAACCATAGAGTGCTGTATGTGGGGACACTTGCCAGTGCGTCGGAAGCAGGATATGAACTGGAAGCCGTGCCTTTGGTCTCGATGGACGGAAAGGCGTCGGAAGTCGGGTATATTGAAGACTGGGATAAAAAGCAGATGTTTATTCTGGAGACGAAAAGCGGAGAAGAGATGCTTGTCAATCTGCCAGGAAAAACACTTTATGTAAACCAGAGCGCACACAGCGGGCAGGAACTTACCCTTGTGGGGAAAAAGAGCGTAAAGATCAGTAATCAGGAGGCGGAGGGAACCACTTCGCTCTCCTATATCATTTACGAATAGATACGAGAAAAACGGAGGCAGCAAGATATGGAAAAGACGATGGAAAAAATTGTAGCGTTATCGAAGGCAAGAGGATTTGTGTATCCCGGTTCTGAGATTTACGGCGGATTGGCGAATACATGGGATTTCGGTAATCTGGGCGTGGAGCTGAAAAATAACATAAAGAAGGCGTGGTGGCAGAAGTTTGTCATGGAGAGTCCCTACAACGTGGGCGTGGACTGTGCGATTCTGATGAATCCCCAGACATGGATAGCCAGTGGTCATCTGGGCAGCTTTTCCGACCCTCTTATGGACTGTAAGGAGTGTCATGAGAGATTCCGCGCGGATAAAATCATTGAGGATTATGTGGCGGAGAGCGGCATGACACTGGACTCCTCTGTGGACGGCTGGAGCCAGCAGCAGATGAAGGACTTTATCGAGGAACATAATATTCCCTGCCCTACTTGCGGCAAACATAATTTTACCGATATCAGACAGTTTAACCTGATGTTCAAGACGTTCCAGGGCGTCACCGAGGATGCCAAGAATACGGTTTACCTGCGTCCTGAGACAGCGCAGGGTATCTTTGTCAACTTCAAGAATGTACAGAGAACTTCCCGCAAGAAGATTCCCTTCGGAATCTGTCAGGTGGGCAAGTCCTTCCGCAATGAGATTACGCCCGGCAACTTTATCTTCCGTGTGCGTGAGTTTGAGCAGATGGAGATGGAGTTTTTCTGTGAGCCGGATACAGACCTTGAGTGGTTTGCTTACTGGAAAAAGTACTGTATTGACTTCTTAAAAAGCCTTGGCATGAAAGAGGAGGAGATGAGAGTCCGCGACCATGACCCGGAAGAGCTTTCCTTCTACTCCAAGGCAACTACGGATATCGAGTTCCTGTTCCCCTTCGGCTGGGGCGAGCTGTGGGGCATTGCAGACAGGACGGACTATGACCTGACCCAGCATCAGAATACATCCGGCCAGGATCTGACTTACTTTGACGACACGAAGAACGAGAAATATATTCCTTATGTGATAGAGCCTTCCCTTGGTGTGGAGAGACTCTTCCTTGCAGTGCTGTGCGGCGCGTATGACGAGGAGGAGATCGGTGAGGGCGATGTGCGTACCGTACTGCACTTCCACCCGGCGCTGGCGCCGGTGAAGATCGGTGTGCTGCCTCTTTCCAAGAAGCTGAACGAGGGTGCGGAAAAGATTTTTGCCCAGTTATCCAAAAAGTACAACTGTGAGTTTGACGACAGGGGAAATATCGGTAAGAGATACCGCAGACAGGACGAGATCGGTACGCCGTTTTGCGTTACATACGATTTTGACTCCGAGACGGATGGCTGTGTGACCGTGCGTTTCCGCGATTCTATGGAACAGGAGCGCATTGCAATTGCCAAGCTGGACGCTTACTTTGCGGATAAATTTACCTTTTGAAAGTCCCGGACAGCGGCTGAGCGGATGGGCAAGTTTACTTGCACAGACGCTTAGATATTGGACGGGCAAGCCGGTATGAGCAAGTAGAGTGGCAGCTCGGATTGCGAATACGGCGGTGATTGCGGGAGTGCGCAGCACGGAGCAATCAACTTTCAAAATGAGACAGGAGGATAAGAGAACGATGAAAGCATATGGTGTAAATGAACTGCGCAGGATGTTTCTTGACTTTTTTGAGAGCAAGGGGCATTTGAAGATGAAAAGCTTTTCGCTGGTGCCCCACAACGACAACAGCCTGCTTTTGATTAATTCCGGCATGGCGCCGCTCAAGCCCTATTTTACGGGACAGGAGATTCCGCCCAAAAGGCGCGTCACGACCTGCCAAAAGTGCATTCGTACCGGGGATCTGGAGAACGTGGGAAAGACTGCAAGACACGGCACTTTTTTTGAGATGCTTGGCAACTTCTCTTTCGGGGATTATTTTAAGAGGGAGGCCATTGCCTGGAGCTGGGAGTTTCTGACCAGGGTAGTTGGGCTGCCTGCGGACCGGCTGTATCCTTCCGTCTATGAGAACGATGATGAAGCTTTCGATATCTGGAGCCGGGAGATGGGCATTGCCCCGGAGCGGATTTTCCGTTTTGGCAAGGAAGACAATTTCTGGGAGCACGGTTCCGGTCCGTGTGGTCCCTGCTCTGAAATTTATTATGACAGGGGTGAAAGGTATGGCTGTGGCAAGCCCGGCTGTACGGTAGGCTGCGACTGCGACCGCTACATGGAAATCTGGAATAACGTGTTCACCCAGTTTGACAACGACGGCAAGGGCAATTACACGGAGCTTGAGCAGAAGAACATCGACACCGGCATGGGGCTGGAGAGACTGGCCTCCGTGGTGCAGGATGTGGACTCCATTTTCGATGTGGACACGGTGTTTGCGCTGCGCACAACCGTGTGTGAAATTGCGGGCGTGGAATATAAGAAAGATTATGACACGGATGTATCCATCCGTATTATCACAGATCATATCCGTTCTGCAACTTTTATGATCTCGGACGGCATTATGCCCTCCAACGAGGGCCGCGGGTATGTGCTCCGCCGGATCATCCGCCGTGCGGCGAGACAGGGCAGAAAGCTTGGCATTAAGGATATGTTCCTTGCCAATCTTGCTGGAACGGTGATTGAAGGTTCCAAGGACGGATACCCGGAACTTGAGGAGAAGAAAGAATTTATCTTCAATGTGCTTAAGCAGGAGGAGAGCAAGTTTAATAAGACCATTGACCAGGGCTTAAGCATCTTGAATGAGATGGCAGAGGCGGTGGAGAAGGATGGCAAAAAGCAGCTTGGCGGCGCGGATGCCTTTAAGCTTTATGACACGTTCGGCTTCCCGCTGGATCTGACCAGAGAGATTCTTGAGGAAAAAGGCTTTACGGTGGACGAGGAAGGCTTTGCGGCATGTATGCAGGAGCAGAAGGAAAAAGCCCGAAAGGCCCGCAAGGTGACCAACTACATGGGTGCGGACGTGACCGTGTATGAATCCATTGACCCTTCCATTACCACCGAGTTTGTAGGATATGATAAACTGACCTATGATTCCAGAATCACGGTGCTTACGACCGAGACGGAGCTGGTGGAGGAACTGTCGGACGGCGAGGTCGGTACGGTGATCGTTGAGCAGACCCCGTTCTATGCCACTATGGGTGGACAAGAGGGCGATATCGGTATGATCTCCACGGGCGACGGGGAATTTCAGGTGGAGAGCACCATCAAGCTGCTTGGCGGCAAGGTGGGACATATCGGTAGGGTGACTCAGGGCAGGATTCAGACAGGCGATACCGTCATTTTGTCGGTGGATCCTGTAAGAAGAGGCAGCACCTGTAAGAACCACAGCGCAACCCACCTTCTGCAGAAAGCCCTGCGGGAAGTGCTTGGCAGTCATGTGGAGCAGGCCGGCTCCTATCAGGATGGGGAGAGAACCCGTTTCGATTTCTCCCATTCTGCGGCGATGACGGCGGAGGAGCTGAAGAAGGTAGAGCAGATCGTCAATGAAAAGATTGCGGAAAATATTGCAGTAGAGACGAAGGTTATGACCATAGAGGAGGCCAAACAGTCCGGCGCGATGGCGCTTTTCGGCGAAAAGTACGGGGAGACGGTGCGCGTTGTGGAGATGGGTGATTTCTCGAAAGAACTGTGCGGCGGTACCCATGTGAAATCGACAGGAACCATCGGCTCCTTTAAGATCCTGTCGGAGTCTGGCGTGGCGGCAGGCGTGCGCCGTATTGAAGCGGTGACGGGCAGCAATGTGACGGCCTATTACGAGAAACTGGAAGAGGATCTGAACGCGGCAGCGAAGACGTTAAAGACCAATCCTGCCAATCTGGTGGAGCGGTGCGAGCATCTGATGGCGGAGATGAAAGCCCTGCAGAGTGAGAACGAAGCGTTGAAGAGCAAAGCGGCCAAGGATGCCCTGGGCGATGTGATGGATCAGGTGCAGGATGTGAATGGCATACAGCTTCTGGCGTCCAAAGTGTCTGGTGTGGACATGAACGGTCTGCGCGAACTTGGCGACCAGCTCAAGGAGAAACTGGGCGAGGGCGTAGTTGTGCTGGTTTCTGAGAAGGAGGGGAAGGTGAATCTGATCGCTATGGCAACCGAAGGCGCGATAGCGAAGGGAGCTCACGCGGGCAATCTGATCAAAGAAATTGCGGTTTTTGTGGGAGGAGGCGGCGGCGGCCGTCCCAATATGGCGCAGGCGGGAGGAAAGAACCCGGCTGGCATGGGCAAGGCTATGAATGCCTGCGTGAAAGCGCTGGAAGAACAGATTGAGCAGCGGCAGTCATCCAAAAAAATCAGACCTTAAAACGACAAAAGCAGTTTGGTCCGTGAAAGAGAAGGAAGGTTTAGAATACCGGGTATGATGAAAGAGAGCAGTTTTGAAAAAAAGATTTGGTTTATCGTTATCTTAGTGGAAACGGCTCTCTTAGTCATCGCCGGTATTTTTTATAAGGGGCGGGAGGCCGTGGAGTTAACCTACATGCAGGAAGAGCTGGTTGACGATTCCGGAGAGGCGGCATTTTATATGGATCGTTCCTCTGAGTGCCGTTATCTGGCTACGCCCGAATTTATACTCCCGAAAGGAATGTATACGCTGACGGCGCAGGCGGAGGCGGCCGGGGATGCAAAACTAAGAGTGGTACATCCGGGGAGCCGTTACCACAGCGAGGTCAGCGGAGATATTTCCCTGTCCGGGAGCGGTACGGTTTCCTGCGACTTCAGGGTGGCTTACGGGGACAGACCACTGCAGATGAGAGGGCTGTTTTCGGAGGATATGCAGGAGGGGGATTATCTTCTGCTCAGAAACATACATATTGGCTATGCCGACTGTGCCGTGAGAAATTTTCTGCTTCGGATCGCAGTTTTTTTGTTGGCCTTTGACGGCATCCTTTATGGGATCCGGGTACGCAGGCGGGGAGGGCGGATTTTTCCTGCCGGCGCGGAAGGGATGTCTTACCGGGGGCTTATTCTTCTGGCGGGAGTCTGCAGCATTCCTCTTGCAGCGGACTATCTGTTTCTAAATTCCCATGACCTGTATTTTCATCTGATGCGGATTGAGGGCATCCGGGAGGGACTGGAAAACGGCATGTTCCCGGTGCGGGTCCAGCCGGGATGGCTGAACGGCCACGGGTATGCAGCCTCTGTGTTTTACGGCGATTTCTTTCTGTATTTTCCGGCTCTGCTCAGATATTGCGGCGTGTCTGTCCAGGCGGCATACAAATGCTATGTGGTAATGATCCACATACTTACCGTAGGTATTTCCTACTATTCTTTCTCTAAAATGAGCCGGCCAAAAATCGGGATGGTCTGTACCGTTCTCTATTCTCTTAATATATACCGTCTTACCTGCATTTACACGCGGGCGGCGGTGGGAGAGTATACGGCCATGACCTTTATGCCGCTTGTCCTGTATGGGCTGTGGAAGCTTTACACACTGCCGGAAGATACGAGACGGCACAGGGACAGCTGGATCACCATTGCGGCCGGCTGTACGGGAATCTTTCTCTCCCATATGATTTCCACGGAAATCACAGCGTTCTTTATCGTTGTATCGGCAGTGATTCTGTGGAAAAGGGTGTTTCGGAAAAAGACGCTGCTCGTCATAGGGAAGACGGTTCTGGCCACGGTGCTTATAAATGCCTGGTTTCTGATTCCTTTTTTGGATTATATGGCAAGCGGCTCCTATGTCATCAACGATGCCGGGAAATATGGTTCCTATCGGATCGAGCAGACGGGCGCGTTTGTGGCGCAGCTCTTTATGGGGAGCTTTGAACCGTTCGGACATTCTCTTCATGCGGCGGAAGGAATTGCGTCGGAGATGCCCATGACAGTGGGCCTTGCGCTTCTGGCAGTTCCAGCGGTCTGGTTCCTTTCAGGCATATACGGAAAGGAAGAAAGGGCGGAAGAGAAAGCGGAGGGGCTTCTGGCAGGGATGCTCTCTTTTTTAAGTATCTGGATGGCCACCTGCCTGTTTCCTTATACATGGATTGTGGAAAGGGTGCCGCTTTTCCAGATGCCCATTGTGAGCATTCAGTACCTGTGGCGGTTTTTCTCTGTTGCAGCCCTGTTGCTTTCCTGGCTGTTTTGCCTGTTTTTAAAGAAAGAAAAGGTTTCTTCCGATATGCGAAGGGCGGTGGCGGGCGTACTGGCAGGCCTGGCCCTGTGGCAGGGTATCTTTTATATGGGACAGTGTCTGCAGAGCGCTCAGCCGTACCGGGTATATCAGGCAGGAAATATGTCGACCATGAAAGCCCAGAGCGCGTCCTCCGAGGAGCAGGAGAGTGTTATGGGCGGAGAATACCTGCCTGTCAGCCGGGGCGAGGCCATCGCCCTGCCTGATTATGTGGCGGCCTATGTGGGTCAGCCCACATATGACGAGACGAATATCAGTCTTGAAGAGTGGGGAAGAGAGGCGGGCACGGTAACGGTTCGTCTTGAAAACAGAACGGATCAGATACGGCAGGTGGAGGTGCCGGTCTTGTACTATAAAGGTTACAGGGCAGTGACAGACAGCGGGGAACCGGTGCAGATAATCCCGGGAACCTCTTATCGCGTTTCCCTCTCCGTTCCGCCGGGATTTGCAGGCGGTATCCGGGTGGAATTTAGAGAGCCTCTGTACTGGAGGGCATCAGAACTCTTATCGCTGGCGGCATTTATAGGATTTTTTGTGCGCCGGGCGGATTTTCTTAAAAAGAAGCATAAAATAGAATAAATTTACAATTTTCGGTTGACGCGGAACTAAAATGTGATATAATTTGTATTGTGTGAGAACACGCAAATAACCCAATCAGTCGAAATACTCTGGGACTGAAGGGAGGTCAGGTGCGGAGATGTCAAACGTAATCGTAAAAGAAAACGAGACTTTGGACAGCGCATTGCGTCGCTTTAAAAGAAGCTGTGCAAAAGCTGGTATCCAGCAGGAGATTCGTAAGCGCGAGCATTACGAGAAGCCCAGCGTAAGACGCAAGAAAAAGTCCGAAGCGGCAAGAAAACGCAAATATAACTAAACAGAGAAACAGACCCGGGAATCGTTCCGGGTCTGTTTTTTCGTAGTCATGTCAGTACAGGCCGACGCCGCGTCCAAGCATGAGGATCTTTCTGATCTTTTCCAGCGCCTGCACATAATAGAATGTGAAATTATAGTCATAGGGCACAAGGAAGAGCAGAACACACTTACAGATGCTCAGAAAAGCCCAGATGGACAGAAGGCAGCTGAATTTTCTGGCTGTTTTTGGGGTCAGATTCTGGCAGTAGAGTCCTGCGATGAGAAAGCACAGCAGGCAGATGATCCAGTAGACGTCCATACGGTATCGTTCCAGCACGGTAGGGGCCCACAGGACGTCTGTGAAAGCGATCAGCAGAGGGATACAGAATAAAGCCATGATGCAGCGCGTCAGCTTGTGTTCCCGCATTTCCCTGCGGACGCCCTCGGAGGCAATACCGAAGAAAGGAAGAGCCAGAATGGGGAAGTTGAGCAGGATGCCGTTGAAGGAGACAAAGGGAAACTGGTCTGACATCGGCGTGTAACCTACAAAAAATTTGCAGATGCTGTCAAAGGTTTTCAGAGGCTGAAACCTGGAAAAGAAACTGCCGTAATGGCTCTGGTCGGCGATCGTGAGCTGGTAAGCCTGTCCAAATTCAAAGGGATTGTCAAAGCGGGCATAATTGTACAGCATGAGAAGGACACCCACTGCCATATAGGGGGAGGCGGCAAAAAGTAACTGTTTTCCCAGGCGGAATGTGAATTTTCGGTTTTTCAGATAGACTGCAAGAAGCGGCAGGACGAACAGATTGGCAAGGGCGATGGGGGGACGGCAGCCAAAAGCGAGAGCGCCGGTCAGACTGCCGAAAAAGGCATAGCGGATGCTTCCCCTGTCTGTCTCGCATACGAACACAGCGCGGATGAAAAAGAAGAAACTCCAGATTTCCATGCATACGGCTGCGGAGATGGCGGTACAGTACAGGGCAGGAGCGGAAACAGCGTACCAGACACTGATCACGGAGAAGGCTGTTGACAAGGTGAGGTACAGACCGAGAGAGAGCTTTTTAAAAAAGGTTTTTCCAAGCATATAAAACAGGGAAAAAACGCCTGCTATAAACAGGGCTGTGAAAATCTGCGTAGCGTGGTAAGTCGTCAGACTCATGCCCGTGAGCAGACGGTATGGCAGAAACAAAAGAAACACAGGAACAACGCCGAAGTACATGTAATAGTGCCCATTATAAAAGGCGTGATCCCAGTGAAAAGATACGTCAGCGGCTTCCCTCGATTCAGGGTCATAAGGGTTATCCAGAGCAATAAGCTTTGGGTCGATATCATCATAGTCAATATAGAGATGTCCCTCCAGAAAGGATTCTGTCAGAAGTTCATACTGATTCATATAATCCGGCTTTTCTCCGTTGTAAGACGGGGAAAGGCTCATGGGAAGAACACACAGAAGGATGGTCATTGTCAGCGTGAGGAAGGACAGCCATCTGGTGTTTCTGCTTTTTGCTTCTATGGTTATGGTGTGCAGGACGGAGCCTGGTCTTAAACAGAACAGGATGACGAAGAAAACACCCCATATGAAATAACCTGCCAGTAAAGTTTTACTCATTTTTTCTGCACATCCTTTCTTCCGGCTGGCTGCCGTGTATAGTATAGCACAAGAGTCCGCGTCTGTTTCTTAAAATTATATTATTTCTATCGGTATATCCGTTGTCCCACGTCAATATGTATAGTACAGAAGGAATGGTAGGGGTGACTTAGTTTGCAGAAAAAAGGAAAGCGGATCATGGTATGGCTTTTGATGGGCCTGCTTTTGGCGGAGACTTTATTCGGGGCGATGACAATAACGGTTAATGCCGCGCCGGAGGTGAAAACGCCGTCCTACATTGTGATGGAGGCCTCCACGGGACAGGTGATCTGTGAGCAGGATGCCGATACGAGAAGAAGTCCGGCCAGCATCACCAAGATTATGACGCTGCTGATTATCTTTGAACATCTAAAGAGCGGCAGGATTCATCTGGAAGATCAGGTGACAACCAGCGCCTACGCGAAATCCATGGGTGGGTCGCAGGTGTTTCTGGAAGAAGGTGAGACACAGACGCTTCAGACCATGATTAAATGCATCGCGGTGGCCAGCGGCAATGACGCCAGTGTAGCGGTGGCGGAATACATAGCGGGGAGCGAATCGGAGTTTGTGAAGCTGATGAACGAGAAGGCGGAGAGTCTGGGGATGCAGAACACCCATTTTGAGGACTGCTGTGGTCTGACGGATTCCGACAGCCACTATTCCTCGGCAAAGGACGTGGCGATTATGTCCAGGGAATTGATTACGAAATATCCCGAGGTGTTTGACTATACGACGATCTGGATGGAGGATATCGAGCATAAGACCGCGCAGGGAACGACGACCTTCACGCTCGCCAGCACCAATAAGCTGCTGAAACAGTACGAGTGGACGACGGGATTAAAGACGGGTTCCACTTCCAAAGCGCTTTATTGCCTGTCCGCTACGGCCAACAAGGACGACATGGAACTGATTGCCGTGGTGATGGCGGCCCCGGATCCCAAAACCAGATTTCAGGATGCCATGTCGCTTTTGAGCTACGGTTACAGCGTGAGCCAGATGTATACGGATGAAAACAAAGATCCTCTTCCGGCTCAGAAGGTGGAGGGCGGTATCGAAGATATGGTGAACCTGGTTTATGAGGCGCCTTTTTCCTATCTGGATACGGCGGGCAATAACATCAATGAGATTGAAAAGGAGATCAGCCTGCCGGGCAGCGTGAATGCTCCCATAGCGGAGGGGGACGCCATCGGTGAGGCGGTATATAAACTCAACGGCACACGGATCGGAAGTGTCTCCATTCTGGCGGCAAAAGGGGTGGAAAAGGCGCAGTACAAGGATTACTACAAGAAGGTGTGGGGCCTGTATCTGATGAAAAAACAGAACAGGAGTTCACAGATTGCGGCGAAACAGGGGGTATGATACACTATATGGGTGCATGATCAGAGAAGGAAGCCTTCCAGAGCAGGAATTATGCTTTGGAAGGTTTCCGATGGACGGGGAGGAATATGACAGAAGTTTTTGTTGCGGCCGTGGCCGCAGTTATTTGTATATGTCTTGTTGTGGCACTATGGGACAGCAACCGGTTTGTAAAGGTCGTCTATGAGATAAAGTCGGATAAGATCACGAAGCCGTGCAGGCTTGTACTTCTGGCAGACTTACACAATAAGTCTTTCGGAGAGGGAAACAAAAAGCTGCTTGCCGCGATTGACGGGATCGCGCCGGATGGCATTTTGGCAGCGGGGGACATGCTGACAGCTCTGGGGGGTGCGGATTTTAGTCATGCGCTTTCGCTGATGGAGAAGCTTGCCGCCAGATACAGAATTTATTACGGCATGGGAAACCATGAGTACCGTCTGGGCCTTTATCCCGAAGATTTCCCAGGAATGTACGAGGGTTATATGTCCGGCTTGAAACGGGCGGGCATTGATCCGCTAATCAACGAAACAGTTTACCTGCCGGAGTGCAATATTGCTGTCTGCGGCGCACAGATCGACAGGGCGTATTTTAAGCATTTCAGGCGGAAACCGATGGAGCCGTCTTATCTGCCAAGGCTTCTGGGAACGCCGGATCGGGAGGCATTTCAACTGCTGATTGCCCACAATCCGGTGTATTTTGACGCTTATGCAGAATGGGGGGCGGATCTGGTGGTTTCCGGGCATGTGCACGGGGGGATTATGAGACTGCCGGTTCTGGGCGGGGTGTTATCACCGAACCTTACGCTGTTTCCAAAATATGACGGCGGCATGTTTACAAAAGATAACAGCAAGATGATTCTGAGCAGGGGATTGAGCAGTCATACACCCCCGGTCAGAGTCTTTAATCCGGGCGAGCTGATTGTGATTGAATTAAAGCCGGAAAAATGATATTGAATAGTGAGAGAGGACAGGCTATGGCAATTCCTGTGAAGCTGGAGGTGTTTGAGGGTCCGCTGGATCTTCTGCTGCACCTGATTGATAAGAATAAAGTAGATATTTACGATATCCCCATTGTGGAGATCACAGAACAGTATCTGGACTATATTAAGCAGATGGAGACGGAGGATATGAACGTGATGAGCGAATTTCTCGTCATGGCGGCCACACTGATCGACATCAAGTGCCGGATGCTTCTGCCAAAAGAAGTGAATGAGGAGGGGGAGGTGGAAGATCCCAGGACAGAACTGGTGGAGAAACTGCTGGCATACAAGATGTGTAAGTACATGTCCTACGAGCTGCGGGATCGTATGGTGGATGCGGAGAGGAACCTCTACAAGAAGCCTACCCTGCCGGATGAGGTGGCACAGTACCGTCAGCCGGTAGACTATGAGGAACTGATCGGGGACATGACACTGAATAAGCTTCACGAGATATTCAAGCAGATGATGAAGCGGCAGGTGGACAAGATCGACCCTGTCAGAAGCACCTTTGGAAAGATCGAGAAGGACGAGATTGATCTGGATTTGAAAACTGCCTATGTGGAAGCCTATGTGCGCAGCCACAAGACGTTCAGTTTCCGCAGGCTTTTGGAAAAACAGACCAGCAAAATGGAAATCATCGTGACGTTTCTGGTGATTCTGGAGATGATTAAGACAGGACGCATCGGGATCGAGCAGGAAGATACCTTTTCGGATATTATCATTACGGCGCGGGAAAACGCGGGCAGCGAGCCGCTGCAGCTTACAAGCGTCAGCTGAGGGATACATTATTTAAGAGGGGACAGGCATGGAAAAAAAGAAGGCAAAGGCGGTTCTGGAGGCAATTCTGTTCACTATGGGAGATTCGGTGGAGATTGACAGACTGGCGGCGGTGATTGAGGAGGATAAAGAAACAACCAGACGGCTTCTGGAGGAGATGGCGGCGGATTATCAGAAGGGAGACAGAGGGATAGGCCTTACCACTTTTGATAATGCGGTGCAGATGTGCACGAAGAGCGAGCTGTATGAGTATCTGATCAAAATTGCGAAGACGCCGAAGAAGTTTGTACTGACCGATACCCTGCTGGAGACACTTTCCATCATAGCCTATAAACAGCCCATCACCAGACTGGAGATTGAGAAGGTGAGGGGCGTCAGCTGTGACCATGCAGTAAACCGTCTGCTGGAATTTGACCTGATCGCCGAGGTGGGCAGGATGGATGCGCCGGGACGCCCGCTTCTGTTCGGCACGACAGAGCAGTTTCTAAGGAGCTTCGGGGTGAAATCCATTGAGGATCTGCCGGAGCTTTCTGCGGTACAGATTGAGGAATTTAAGCAGCAGGCGGAATCAGAGGTAGAAATGCAGCTGGATATTTAAAAAAAGAGACTAAAGAAATCAGTGATGACTGCCGATATACAAGATATATATATTTTAGCAATTCATTGTAAATCATAACATCACATTTCCCTGTATGTTTAGGAATCTGTATGAACCTGTTTTAACGAATGCTGCATGGAGGCGGATTTCGTCGGGGGGGGGGGGAATGCTCTCAGTACAGAACAATATGCTTGCGGCGAATGCAAGCCGGCAGCTTGGCATAACCACGAAGGATCATGCGAAGCGCACTGAAAAACTATCTTCCGGATACCGTATCAACAGGGCGGCTGATGATGCGGCAGGTCTTTCTATTTCCGAAAAAATGCGAAGACAAATGCGCGGCCTGACGCAGGCTGCGGAAAATGCACAGGACGGCATCTCCTTTGTTCAGATTGGAGAGGGCGCCCTGAATGAAGTGCACGATATGCTGCAGAGAGCCAACGAGCTGGCGATCAAGGCAGCTACAGGTACTTTGCAGGACAGCGACCGCATGATGATCGATGCGGAGATTCAACAGCTGAAGGCTGAGATCGACAGCACGGCGCGAAATACTACGTTTAATGAGATTTCCATTTTCCCGGAAAACGGGCATTCGCCCCTGGCTACCAGCTATATGGAGTCGAAGGCGGGCGATCCACTATGTGGGCAATGTGAGGAGTCAGTATGGCGCGATACAGAACCGGCTGGAGCATACCATATCTAATCTGGAAAATATCACGGAAAATACCACGGCGGCAGAGTCCCAGATCAGGGACGCGGATATTGCGGAGGAGATGGTTGGGTATTCTAACAGCCAGATTCTGATGCAGGCGGGAACATCCATGCTGACACAGGCGAATCAGAGTTCCCAGATGATCTTAAGTCTGCTCGGTTAACACATCATGCTGTGGAAGGGAGTGGCAATATGGGAGAGGTCGTGCATGTGAGCTGCGGCGTCTGTAAAAAAATATGGCGGTGCATGACGGGGAGCGGTCTGGCGTACGCATACAGAGAAAAGATTGTGGCGGCCTTTCAGGAGAAGGAGTGGGAAAAAGTAACCGCGCTGATGGCCATGAGCGAGTTTCCGGCCTATGATTTTAAGTACCGGCTTGCGGCCTGCGGCAACTGTCATAATGTGGTGAGTGTTCCGACACTCGCTCTTTCGGAAACAGATAAGCCTTATGTGGGACTCTGTCCCCTGTGCGGGGAGCGGACAAAGGAGCCGGCCGCAGAGGACAACCTGGAGGAGTGGAGTCAAAAGACGGCGTGTCCGGCCTGCAGCAGCAGGAGGCTTGAGATGACAGAAATCGGAAACTGGGATTAGGCGCGTGGATGCCAACAGGCAAACCGTGTCATAGGAACGCGGGTTGTGCATATATATTAACGAACGGAAATGTCGGGACGTGTGTATGCGCAGCAAAAAAAATGTGACAAATAAGTATGGAAAACGGATATACTACAGGGTAGCTGTCATAGGAATGGCAGCTGCCCTGCTTTGTGTGCGGGGGTATACGGGGAGCTATGCGTCTTCCCGGGAGAGGCTTTGTGCGGCGGGTCAGGAGAGCGGTTTTGTTCTGGATGCCCAGGCGGCGACTGACAGCGGGGAGAAACAGGATGGGAAGGAGGAACTGCAGCTCTACGCCCAGGCGGCTGTCCTCATGGATGCGGATTCCGGCAGGGTTCTCTACGGAAAGAATGCGGAGGATAAGCTGCCTATGGCCAGCACCACGAAGATTATGACCTGTATTCTTGCGCTGGAATATGGTGACCTGGATCAAATTGTGGAGGCTTCTTCCTATGCGGCAAGTATGCCGAAAGTGAAGCTTTTTGTGAAGGCGGGGGAGAAATACAGGCTGGGGGATTTGCTGTATTCCCTGATGCTGGAATCCCACAACGATTCGGCGGTGGTGATCGCCGAGGCTGTGGGCGGCAGCGTGGAGAAGTTTGCGGCTATGATGAATCAGAAGGCCCGTGACATCGGTTGTTTTGACAGTTATTTTATTACCCCGAACGGTCTGGATGCGAAGGTGAACGAAAACGGAAAAGTGCACTCCACAACGGCGGCGGATCTGGCCAGGATTATGGCTTACTGCGTGACGGATTCGCCGGAGAAGGAACGGTTTCTGGAGATTACACGGACCCAGGGATATGATTTTACGGATGTGGAAGGGAAAAGAAGCTTTCACTGCAACAATCACAATGCATTCCTGGGCATGATGCAGGAGGCACTCTCCGGGAAGACAGGGTTTACCAATAACGCCGGCTACTGTTATGTGGGGGCGGTGGAGAGTGAGGGGAGGATTTTCACGGTGGCGCTTCTGGCATGCGGCTGGCCCAACAACCGGAGCTATAAATGGAGTGATATGAAAAAGCTTGCCGCCTACGGGATGGAGCGGTATCAGTACCGGGATATCTATGAGCCGCAGGATTTTGCGGATATTCTGGTCCGAAACGGCATTGCGCGAGAGCGGGGGACGCCCTTTGAGCAGGCCCGTGTCTCCGTCACGTTAAAGGCGCAGGAAGAAAGCTTTTCCTGTCTGTTGTGCGAAGAGGATCAGGTGGAGGTAAAAACCCGGGTGGAGACGGTTCTGGATGCCCCGGTTGCGGCGGGAGAAGAGGTTGGTTCCGTGTCCTACTTTTTGAACGGGGAACTGATAAAAAGATACACAGTGTGCACGGACACGGCGGTGGAAGAACGCAGCTTTTTATGGATTCTGGAATATATTATAAAACTTGCAATTTTTTTGTAATTTCTGCTGGTCGAGATTTACATTCTGTGTTATACTACAGTCGTGCGCTATGTCAGATAGCAGTATGGTTTCATTATTCATTATTTTCAATTATATAAATGGAGGGCTGAAAAATGAGTACTACTTCTCAAGCGAGTCAAAGAATCAATGCTTTACTCGATGAAAACAGTTTCGTTGAGATTGGCGGTCTCGTGACAGCGAGAGCTACAGATTTCAATCTGAAACAGACAGAGACTCCGTCTGACGGTGTTGTGACCGGGTACGGAGTGATCGACGGCAGTCTCGTGTATGTGTACAGTCAGGACGCTTCCGTGCTGAACGGATCCGTGGGCGAGATGCATGCGAAAAAGATTGTGAACATCTATGAGATGGCGATGAAAATGGGTGCGCCTGTGATCGGGCTCATCGACTCCGCAGGCCTGCGTCTGCAGGAGGCGACTGATGCGCTGAACGGTTTCGGCGAGATTTACAGATGCCAGGCGTTTGCCTCCGGTGTGATTCCGCAGATTACGGCTGTGTTCGGTTCCTGCGGCGGTGGACTTGCCCTGATTCCTGCCATGACTGATTTCGCATTCATGGAGGAGAAGAAGGCGAAGCTGTTTGTCAATGCACCGAATGCACTTTCTGGAAATGAAATTTCCCGCTGTGATACATCCGCTGCAGCGTTCCAGAGCGAGGAGACAGGCCTTGTGGATATGGTGGCGGACGAAGCTGCAATTCTTGGACAGATCAGACAGCTGGTTTCCATTCTGCCTGCGAACAATTCCGATCTTGCATGGACGGACTGCGCTGACGATTTAAACCGCGCATGTGCACAGATCAGCAGCTGTGTGGGCGATACGGCGATTGCTTTGTCCCAGATTGCGGATGACGGTCTCTTTGTAGAAGTAAAACAGGACTATGCGAAAGATATGGTGGCAGGTTTTATCCGCTTAAACGGCGCTACCATCGGCGCGGTGGCAAACCGCACGGAGGTCTGCGATGAGAACGGCGAGGTAGTCGAGAAGTTTGACGCAGCGATCTCTCCCAGAGGAGCGGAGAAGGCAGCGGAGTTTGTGAACTTCTGTGACGCTTTTGATATTCCTGTACTGACCCTTACCAATGTGACGGGCTTTTCGGCAACCACATGTTCCGAGAAGCGGATGGCGAAAGCAGCTGGCAGGCTTACATATGCCTTTGCCAATGCCACCGTTCCCAAGGTAAATGTGATTATCGGCAAGGCATACGGAAGCGCGTATGTAGCTATGAATTCCAAGGCAGTCGGTGCGGATATTACGATCGCGTGGCCGGATGCACAGATCGGCATGATGGATGCGAAGCTGGCGGCGAAGATTATCTGTGACGGCCAGGGCGCGGATGCCATTGATGCCTGTGCGAAGGAGTATGAAGATCTGCAGAACAATGTAACCAGTGCAGCCAGAAGAGGGTATGTAGATCAGATCGTGGAGCCGGCGGATACGAGAAAATATGTGATCGGCGCATTTGAGATGCTCTCCTCCAAGACAGAGGGACGTCCCGAGAAAAAGCACGGCACCGTTTAGGGAAACGATCCTACGGGCATATTCGTTTTGCAAATATTGTGCCTGCGGCTTTTGTGCGCGGGTTACGGAAAGGCATGTGTGTAAGTATGAAAAAACTATTGGTAATATTAGGGATGATTACCTGTATGGCCTGTCTTGCAGCGTGTGGTGCGGAAGAAGCGCAGAGCGGACCCATCAGCGATGAGCAGGCGTTACAGATCGGTACGACCATCGTCGATCAGATGAACACGATCGTGAGCCAGGGCGCTATCGAGCAGTATGTAGATCAGCCCGCTCTCTACAACGGTTTTCTCGGCTGGAAGAGCGCGCTGGATGATATCGGTGTTTATGAGGGAGTAAGCGGCGGTTCCGTGTCCTTTGAGGATGAGGAAGTGACCATTACTGTGGAAGTGCTTGGCTCTTCACATAATGCAGCCGTGGAGATTGTTCTTGACGATGCGCTTGCGACCTACATTGGGATCACCACTAACGTCCATTACTCTACGGGAGAGATCATGGCGAAGGCCGGTATGAATACCGTAATTGGTATGGGAACCGTGTTTGTGGTTCTGATCCTGATCAGTCTGATTATTTCCTGCTTTACGCTTGTATCCAAGTTTGAAGCGAAACAGAAGAAGGAAGAGCCTGCAGCGGCTGCCGTTGCTGCCCCGGTGGTGGAGCAGATCGAGGCCAAGGAGGAACTCTCCGACGATACGGAGCTTGTAGCGGTTATCGCAGCGGCAATCGCAGCCTATGAAGGCGCTGCGTCCACGGATGGATTCGTTGTAAGATCCATCAGAAAATCTAATAAGAGCAAATGGCAGAATGCCTAAGAGTATAGGAGGATATGAAAATGAAGAATTATACAATTACCGTAAATGGCAGCGTATATGATGTAGTGGTGGAAGAGGGCGCAACGAGCGGCGCACCTGCGGCGGCAGCTCCTGCAGCTCCCAGAGCGGTTCCCAAGGCAGCTCCGGCACCCGCAGCGGCGCCCGCAGCAGGCGGTGCGGCAGGCAGCGTGAAGATTGAAGCCGGCGCAGCAGGCAAGGTGTTCAAGATCGAAGCAAACGTAGGGCAGGCAGTGAAGAAAGGCGACGCTGTCGTGATCGTTGAGGCAATGAAGATGGAAATCCCTGTAGTGGCTCCTCAGGACGGTACTGTAGCAAGTATTAATGTGGCGGTAGGCGATGCGGTAGAGGCCGGCGCGCTCCTTGCAACATTGAACTAATTGTCAGCGCTTGTCCATACGGACAGGCTGTTGAAACTAAAACTACAGGAGGTTAAGAAAATGTATATAGTTGAGACGCTTGACAATCTGATACATCAGACCGCTTTCTTCAATCTGGAAATCGGAAACTATATTATGATTGTCGTAGCACTTGTATTTCTATATCTGGCTATCGGCAAAGGCTTTGAGCCGCTTTTGTTAGTGCCGATCGCTTTCGGTATGCTGCTCGTGAATATCTATCCCGATATCATGGCAGAGTACGGGGAAGGCGGCGCAGGCGGCGGTCTGTTGTACTATTTCTACAAGCTGGATGAGTGGGCGATTCTGCCGTCATTGATCTTTATGGGTGTCGGCGCCATGACGGACTTTGGCCCGCTCATTGCAAACCCGAAGAGCTTTCTTCTGGGTGCGGCGGCACAGTTTGGTATTTTTGCGGCGTACTTTGGCGCGATTTTCTTAGGGTTTAACGACAGAGCAGCGGCAGCAATCTCTATCATCGGCGGCGCGGACGGCCCTACATCGATCTTCCTTGCCGGTAAGCTTGGACAGACCACTCTGATGGGTCCGATCGCGGTGGCGGCTTACTCTTATATGGCGCTGGTGCCGATTATCCAGCCGCCGATTATGAAGCTTTTCACAACGGAAAAGGAGAGAAAGATTAAGATGGGACAGCTTCGTCCTGTCAGCAAGCTGGAGAAGATCCTGTTCCCTATCGTTGTTACGGTTGTGGTATCCTTGATTCTCCCCACCACGGCGCCTCTCGTAGGTATGCTGATGCTTGGTAACCTGTTCAGAGAGTGCGGCGTAGTAAGACAGCTGACAGATACGGCTTCCAATGCCCTTATGTACATCGTGGTTATCATCCTCGGAACTTCTGTAGGTGCGACCACAAGCGCAGAGGCATTCCTGAACTGGGATACGATCAAAATCGTAATTTTAGGTCTGATTGCGTTTGCATTTGGTACGGCGGCAGGTGTGCTCTTCGGCAAGCTGATGTGTATTGTCACCAAGGGTAAGGTAAATCCGCTGATCGGTTCCGCAGGCGTTTCCGCAGTGCCTATGGCAGCCAGAGTGTCACAGAAGGTTGGTGCGGAGGCTGATCCGACAAACTTCCTGCTGATGCATGCGATGGGACCCAACGTGGCAGGCGTTATCGGTACGGCTGTTGCCGCCGGTACCTTTATGGCAGTGTTCGGCGTATTCTAAACACAAATCGAACTTTGTTCGATTGCGGGGCTGCTTTCGCAGCCTCGGCAGGCTGAGATTAGATCAATGTAGAAAGGAATGAAAAAAATGGCAGAACAGATTAAAAAGCCGGTTGGAATCATGGAAACCGTTCTTCGTGACGCACATCAGTCTCTGATTGCGACCAGAATGCCTACCGAGAAGATGCTTCCAATCGTAGATAAGATGGATAAAGTCGGCTATGCCGCAGTAGAGTGCTGGGGCGGCGCAACCTTTGATGCTTCTCTTCGTTTCCTGAAGGAAGATCCCTGGGAGAGACTGAGAAAGTTAAGGGACGGCTTTAAGAATACCAAGCTTCAGATGTTATTCAGAGGTCAGAATATTCTGGGTTACAGACCTTATGCGGATGATGTGGTGTACGCGTTTGTTGAGAAATCCATTGCAAACGGTATCGATGTCATCAGAATTTTTGACTGTCTGAACGATATCCGCAACCTTCAGGCTGCGGTAGATGCAACCAACAAGATCAAGAAACAGGAAGGCAGAGGCCAGTCCCAGATTGCGCTTTCCTATACACTCGGAGATGCCTATACCTTAGAGTATTGGGCAGATATGGCGAAGAAGATTGAGGAGATGGGAGCAGATTCCATCTGTATCAAGGATATGGCTGGTCTGCTTGTTCCTTACCGCGCAGCAGAGCTTGTAAAGACGTTAAAGGAGAGCACAAAGCTCCCGATCCAGCTGCATACGCACTACACATCCGGCGTGGCTTCCATGACGTATCTGAAAGCAGTTGAGGCGGGCGTGGATGTCATTGACTGTGCCATTTCTCCTTTCGCTCTGGGTACTTCCCAGCCTGCGACAGAGGTTATGGTGGAGACCTTTAAGGGTACCGAGTACGATACAGGATATGATCAGGAAATTCTGGCGGAGATCGCGGACTACTTCCGTCCTTACCGTGAGGAATGCATCGCATCCGGCTTGATGAGCACCAAGGTACTTGGTGTTAACATCAATACGCTGCGTTATCAGGTTCCCGGCGGTATGCTGTCCAACATGGTAAGCCAGCTGAAAGAGCAGAAGGCAGAAGATAAATACCAGGATGTGCTGGAAGAGATCCCCAGAGTTCGTAAGGACTGCGGTGAGCCGCCTCTGGTTACGCCTTCCTCCCAGATTGTCGGCACACAGGCAGTGTTTAATGTGCTGATGGGCGAGAGATATAAGATGGCAACCGGTGAGTTCAAGGATCTGCTCCGCGGTAACTACGGACAGACGGTTAAGCCTATGAGCCAGGAAGTGATCGACAAGGTTATTCCCGGCGAGAAGCGTTCTACCGCCCGCTCCGCTGAGGCAACCGGGCATGTGGAGCCGGAGCTTGCAGGTCTGGAAGCAGAAATGAAAGAGTGGAAACAGCAGGATGAGGATGTACTGTCTTACGCTCTATTCCCGCAGGTGGCGATCGACTTCTTCAAGTACCGTCAGGCACAGCAGGAGAAGGTAGATATGACCCAGGCTGATACGAAGAACGGAGTTTACCCCGTTTAATGATCAGATAAAATAAGTAAATCAGAATGCAGCTTCTGTAAAGTTACTTTTATGGAAGCTGTATTTTTGTGTATATATATGCTAAATTAAGCTAAAACACTTCTTTTTTTTCGGTTTCTGAGGCTTGTGGCGGCTTGCGCCGTGTACTATAATAAAAACAGCACTTCTTTTGTCACTTTTTATCCCGGTTTTGACACAGAAAGGAATACCATAATGTTTCATCGCATTTTGACAGTTACTTTAATCGCCGTTTTAGCATTGGAAAGCCCAATGATGGCTTACGCTGCACAGACAGATCCTGTTTTGGCCGTTGCGGGTGCCAGTGAGACGGATCCCGGAGCCGGAGAGTCTGAAAATAATGACGATATGTTTGACGAGGGGACTGCCGGCTCATCGGCAGAAGGGCAGGCGCAAGACCCGGGAAAGGGAGAAGTCGGACGGGAGCCGGATGTTCCTGGCGTAAACGGGGAAACCCCTGGTACAGATGGTACAGAGGAGAATCCGCAGGAGCCGGAAAACCCCGATACAGAGGAGGAGAATCCGCAGGAGCCGGAAAACCCCGATACAGAGGAGGAAAATCCGCAGGAGCCGGAAGTCCCCGGCACAGAGGAGGAGAGCCCGCAGGAGCCGGAAATTCCTGATACAGAGGGGGATATCCCGGATGAGTCTGGAGATAACCAGCCGGAAGAGGCGGAGAATACCGTTTCCGGGAACAGCGTATCAGAGAATACGTTGTCTGCAGCGGCTTTTTCCGCGCGCACTTCTGAGGTGACGCCCATCGATTTCGAGGCTGCGTCCAGAGAAGGTGTGCAGGTTACATTACCACCCAGTGTAAATCAGGACAACTATGTCTGGTATTCTTTTACAGCGCCAGAGACAGGGCGATATGCCTTTTATACGAAGAAGGGGTTTTCCGATAGTGTCAGCATCGGTTTTTATGGAGCGCCGAACAAAGACTCTGCGATAAGGGTCACATCTTCCAGTTCATCGAAAGCGATCACCGCTACTACCAATTATATGGAAAAGGGAGAAACGGTCTATATCGGAACATATACCTATAAAGCTGACAGCAGCCTGACATATACCATGTGGGCGGCCTACCAGACGGCATTGACGAAGAACAGTGACGGAAGCTACACAGCAGTACTGCCGGACGGGGATGCAGTGACTTTGAAGGCGAGAGCGGGAAAAAGCCACATTCAGGTGGAGGTGGCAGAGGCATTCAAAGGAGCGTATGTTCTGCAGGCCTGCGTCTGTCCGGCAGACCATTCGGAGGGGGATACCTTTGAACCGAGAGACAGCGGAATAGATGCGGGCACACAGGGCAAGACGACGTGCACCGGCACGCTTTCTGAGGGAAGCTATGAGACAGCGTTTGTGATTAGCCACAATGCATCGCAAGACGGGTTTGTCGCGCTTCTTACGGGCATGGAACCCATTGCTATAGAGGGGGCGGACAGCGAGGACATTGTGTATGTGCACGAAGCTGTCTGTGAGAAAAATTCGATTACGCTTGACATGGAATTTTTGCTGAAGAGTAACAAGTATCTGGTATGCCGTTATCAGCCTGCAGACGGTTCTGCGAAAGCGGAGACGATAAGCCTGAACGGCTGGAGGAAGTATGTCTTTGGCTATCTGAATGAGGGGAAGCAATATTGATTTGAGATTCGGGACGGGGCGAGTAACGAGGTTTTAAAGACGCTGATCTATTCCACGAAAGATACAAGAGTGGATTTCTACGATGCCATGGCGGAGATTTCGGAAGATTTTTCCACGCTGACGGTGAAAGCAAATCCGTGTTATGATGGGACGGAAGGGATCGCCTACCTGTCCTGCCGTGTCACAGATACTGAGGGACGGGAATGTACGTTCAGCAAGGCGCTTCAAGTCAGTGACAGAAAACCAGGGGGCTATTTTACGGTGGATTTTGACACGGCCGAAACGGGGCTCTTTTTGAAACCGGCGGTCAGTTATGTGGTAGAGATCGGTATGACGTTCCATCAGGATAAAGTGAGCACGGTGCGAATGAAGATTGATGATGTCAGGTCACCGAAGATGGCGTATCTGGAAGAGACAGATATCGCTTTTCAAGTGGAACAGGAGGCATCGGATGAAAACGGCAATCCGCAGGTGAAGCTGACCGCAGCAGTTCAGGGATTTACAGGAAGCAGGAATGTAGCTGTTTTTTATCGCTCAGTAAATGGTGTGACGGAATATGAACACTGCGTTTTAGAGTTGAAAGAGGGGAAAGGCGAACAGGTTCTCAGGATGCCTATGGCGAGTATGGGAACGGATTATGAGTTTGTTCTGACTGCAGGCGGAGCGGAGAAAAGAGTTACCTGCAGTATCGAAAATGAACTAGGCGTGCACCTGGAACGGGTGCAGGCGGCATCAGACGAAGTGGGGCCGTTTCATTTTGTGCACACCTATCGGCTTACGGGAGATGGGAAGCTGACAGACAGCTATTATCTGCAATTACAGGCGTATTCCCTCCTGCCAACCGACAAATGGGGGTATAAAAATGTAGGGGAGCCGGTGGAACTAAATGGGACAAACGGTTATCAGACGGCATTTTCCACAGCGGCCGCAGGCTGGGTGCCGTATTCCGACAGCGATTACCGTCTGCGGTGGCTCGTAGGAAAATCCGCAGCTGTGGGCACTAACAGCAAGGATCTGCTGGCGGTGTCCTATGAGAGCCTTCGTACCGGGAAACCGCACATAACGCTGGAGAGGACGGGCGGTTCCTTCAGTTCCCAGAGACACAAGATCACACTTGGGGAAGCGGATGTGGCTGTCTTAAAAGAGTATGACTATGAGGTTACCCTGTATCGCTATATTCGGCAAAAGGGTGAGCAGACATACACGGAAAGCAGCTTGAATTATGTGTTGGGAGACAGCAACAATTACAGCGATACGCTGTCCTTTGAACTGCTTAAGGAGGATACAGAGTACGAGTTTTCCGTGGGAAACGGAAGCGGAAATAAGTTTTATGTGACGGATGTCTTTCGGACGCCGAAGGACAACAGGTCTGTGGTGGTCACCAGGACAGATATTCATGCGGAAGATGTGGTGTTGCACTATGCTTTGACCGGGTTTGACCGATATTCGATGGATTATGTGAAGTGCTATTATAGGCTGGCAGGCTTTAACGGAAAATGGAAGCAGGTCAGCTCCAGCTCTGCAACACAGGATGGCAGTTTTACTTTGTCAGTGCTTAAGGAAGCTACTGACTATGAGTATTTGATCGGTATTGCCAGTAAGCTGAGTGACGATGTTCCATTTCTTACGCATACAGTGAGGGGCACCGTGACGACCAGAACCGATACGCGGCGTCTGGAAGTGGATGTGACAGCCTCTATGACGTCGGCGCAGTTAATCTGCCGCATGTTCAATATGGAAGTGGCGGGTTACAATTTTGTTGCGTACTTTTTCAGAGAGAAGGGACAGGAGCAGTGGGAGATATTAAAAGAGGAGAGCTATTCTACAAATGAGGAAGTTGAAACAATCCGGCTGGAAGGATTGAAGGAAAATACAGTCTATGAGTACCGGGTCGGGTTTGAAAAGACGAGGGATTCGGATCCGATGGAGCTGAAGCATGTTGCGGAGGGAGAATTCAGGACGGCAGCGGATTTGCGGAATGTGGAAATAACTGTGGAGCCGAAAACCTTTTCTGCGGGTATATATTATACCTTAAGCCATATGGAAGGCGCGGATGACGGATACCTTCTTGGGTATTTCAGAAAGGCTTCAGAGACGGAAGAAGCGTCGTGGGAAAAGGTGTATTCGGCCAGGACAGGACATCAGGATGCGGAAGATGCCTTTGTGATCGGAGAGCTGGAGGAGGAGACTTCTTACGAACTCACGATGGGCTTTGGTGAATCTGATGATGCGGCAAGAGACAGCTTAAAGCGCCCAGAATTAATCACTTTTGCGACTGCGGCGGACAGTCGCAGTCTGTCTGAAGCGCAGGCCGAAGTGGGCGAAACGAATGTGACCCTGCGGGTGAAATTCTCCGGGAATGCGGAGAACTGTAGTTCCTTTATTCAATTTTTCTATCGCGTCAAGGGAGATAACGCGTATGAGAGGCTTGAGCGCAGGGTAAACGTGAGTGGTGTGGAGAAGGAGTCTGTCTCTGCGACGCTGACAGGGCTGTTAAAGGGGACGGAGTATGAGTTTGCGGCAGTGCTGAGTAATGATGGGGAATGTGAGAAACCCGAGGATGTGACAAGGGATGCATACAAAGCTTTCGGGAGCTTTACCACTCAGGCGGCGGTCAGGCCTACGCTTTTGAAAATGTCGCAGGAGCGGCTGTATCTGAATGCAAACGCGCTATATAAAGAGGAAAGACGTTTTGGCTATGAAAATCTGAAGGTACAGTGGGCGCCGGCTGAGGCGGCTGCTGATCTGGAATGGAAGAGCAGCGACGGGACAGTTGCCACAGTGACGAAGGATGGTAAGGTATCCGCACTGGCGGCGGGCACAGCCACGATTACAGCCACATCCGTCTATGCGCCGGAGGTTTCTGCTTCCTGCGAAGTGACAGTGGGAGATTATCAGATCGGCAGGAAGGCAGCGGACGGCAGTGTCTCTCTTGTGGAGGGTGCGAAACTGACTGTGGCAAGGGGTGTTTCCTGTGAGGGATATGTTCTGTGTAACGCAGTGGACAGGAACCCTGTGGAAGTCTCCGCAAAGGTTCGTTCCGGCAATGAATCCATTGCGCAGTGGACGGACGGCGTGATCGTGACAAAGCGTGCAGGTGAGACCAGACTGGTATTTACGTCAGAGGCGGATCAGGTGAATGCCTTCCTGGCTGTTTCCGTGCAGCCTTCTACGGGCAAGGGATTTGCAATCACGGGATTCAGCCCGAGCAGATCTGCTTATCCGGCAATTAAGGAGGAGACGAAGGATGAGGCGGGACGCGTGCAGTATACGCTGGCTTATCCAGAGGGCATCATTACGTACACGGCGCTGGGGGAGATTATGCCTTCCAGACAAAGCTTTGACAGAGAAGATTTCAACTGGAGCATCGATGATCCGGAAGTGGCGACAGTGGATGAGACGGGGAAAATTTTACCTCACAAAGCAGGAAGCACCCTGCTTCGTGTGGAGCCGAAGAATACGGATGACACGGTGCTGTATCAGATGCAGTCCTGTGAAGTGATGCTGCACTTCAAGGAGCTGCCAGCCACTGGTCAGGAAATGCCATATGTGCTGGAAAATACGCATAAAAAGCTGTGTGATGTGAAATTGCCAGATGGCTGGGAAGGATGGAGATGGCAATACCCGGATACGCCCATTTTGATTAACGGGGAGAATACGGAGGGGTATCTCTTTGATGTCGTTTATGACGGAGAACAGTATTACCCGGAGGAGAGAAGCATTTATGTTAAGATCGGCAGGGTGATCGGACTTTCGGCCTATGAGGCGGAAGGAGAAAACCACAATCATGTGCTCGAGGTGGGGAGTGTGGACGAGGAGGGAAATCCGTCGGAAGGATCTGATTCCCTGACGATGTGCGTGGAGGCTCTTTTTGGTGGAAACATCAAGTGTGATACGACCCGGAATTATACATGGATGGAAATAGATGCGCCTACAGGAATCGTTCTGAAAGAAGAGGAGGAACCGTATGATGACCACAGGCAGCATTATACGGTGACGGCGGTGAAGAAGGGGAATTATACCCTGAAACCGGTTCTTAAGATGATGGATCCCAGGACAAAACGGGAGAAGATTCTGGCGAAGACCAGCTTTAAGATTCGGGCCGTGGAGGAAAAGCAGGTATATCTCACGATTACGTCGGAGAAGATGACAGGTATCTCTACGGAAAATGGGCGAATTCTGATAAACTATAACGGTAATGTTAAGACGTTTCGTGTCCAGGCTGCGCTTTTTGACAGAAACAACGAGGAGGCTGCTTTTGAGAAGGTGAAACTGGGCTGGAGCGTTTCGGACAAAAAAGTGGCAACGGTGAAGCCATCCAGGGATACCCGCACGGCGGAGATCCAGATTGTCGGAGAGGGACATACGATCCTGACAGCGAAGGCGAAAGATAAGGCGGGTCATACCTCCACAGCGCAGATTGAGATCCGAAACCTTGCGCCCAGAGTGAATGTTTCCAAGGTAACTGTGAATCCGGCCTATGATTTTGACAGTGAAGAGGGAAAGCGGCTTGCCTGTGAAAACAACGGGGCGGTGGAAGTCGTTTCTGTCTATGGGATTTCAAAAATGAATCATATCAGACTCTGGAAGAGCGATAAAAAGACGCTGGAGACTGATCTGGAACTTGTCGAATATGAAGAAGGCGGAAAATACTGCTATCTTGTATGTCCGACTGACTCTGTGGAAGAGAAAGTCTATGACTGTTATCTGGGTGTGACTGCACCGGGTATCCTGGTGGGATCCCAATTTTATCCGCTCAAAGTGACGGTGCAGACGAAACAGCCGAAGGTGACAGTGAAGTCGGTGAGACCGGCAAATCTGTTCTACCGCACAGATCCCGCTTCCGTGGATATCGGGATAGGGCAGAAAGGAGTCGAAATCGAATCCGTCAGGTGGACAGATACCGCTTCAGGAGAAGGCAATGGCTTTGCGGCCGTTTCGTCGGACTATGGGTTTGACACGTCGAAGAAGGGAAAGAACGTGCAGCGTCTGTACTTTTCCCAGGAGAATGTTCAGCTTACGGAGGGGAAAAAACTGGCAGATCCGGGGATTGTCTCCGGGCAGATGAAAATAAAATACAAGGGCTTTGCGGAGCCGGTTGAGACGCCTGTCTCTCTCAAATGGAACTATAAAAAGCCTGTGATTACCGTGAAGGAGGCACAGGCCACCCTGATTCCGTCTCTGGAGGGGCATACGCAGGGCAGCTTTTTGCTGTATCATCCAGAGAATAAGAGGCTTGTCTATAAAAACAGCGGTTCTGCCGGAACAGACGACCCGAGAATCTGCTACTCGGAGCTGACTTTCCTGAACAAGGATGTGAAAAAGACCGGGGACAGGAACTATACTTATATAGGCGGCAAGACACAGGGCAGTGAAAAACTGCAAATGACCGTTTTACCAGAAGCTGCAGCTTTGAACTGCCGGAGGGCATGGGATACCGGATTAAGGGACTTTCCGGCGGCATAGACTGCAACAGGGACGGGAAGGAAGATATCACCGTGAGCTGGCAAAAGAGCGGCTCCAAAGATCATCATGCGCCGGCAGAGCTTGTGCTGACAGACAGGGACGGTGCGCTTACAGTGGGCGGCATGAAAGGAAAAACTTACACAGTTCCTGTCATCATAACACTGGAGGGCAGGGATGGGATCGCCAAGGATGTGAATACAAAGATTAAGGTGACGGTTCGGCGTTAACATGTGTTGTCAGGGAAAATCAGAGTGTAATGTGAGGATGAAGTTTTGACATTTTCTGTAAAAAGGGGTTGACGGAGGTTACATAATAGATTATAATAACATATGTTACCAAAAGAAGCTGTTAAAAAGCTGCAAAAGAGTGAGAGAGGGACATTCTTATGGCAAGAAAAGAGACGATCACAAAAAACGACATACTGAACGCGGCATTCGAGATGGCACGGACGGAGGGGGTTGGCCAGGTGAGTGCACGAACGCTGGCGGCGAAGGCGGGATGTTCGACACAGCCGATTTTCCGTGTTTATAAGAACATGGAGGAGCTGGGGGACGACTTGTTTGTGAAATCGATGGAATATTTCAGCACTTACTATGAGGAGTTTCCGAAGTTAAACAATACGCCTTTTGTCAATCTGGGACTTGCCTACATCCGTTTTTCTCAGGAGGAGCAGAATTTATTCCGTCTGTTATTTTTGTCAGAGAACCGTCACGGAAAGAGTCTCTATGATATGCTGAACGGTAAAAATGGTGCGGTGGTGCGTGAAATCAACAGCGCGAAAATTTTCGGCTGTAAGGATCCAAGCGGTATGTTCATGAAGATGTGGATTTTTATTCACGGCGCGGCATGCATGACCCTGACAGGGGACTATGATCTTCAGGAGGAGGACACCATCAAACTCCTGGAGGAGTCCTACAATGCTTTTCAAAATGTGTAAGAAGCAGCATTCTCTGTATGAATCTGAACTTCTGATAGAAGGGCTTGGCTATGGCGATTGAGAATCGGTATGATATCATAACCAGAATCAATGAATATTACGGTAAGATGAGCAAGGGTCAGAAGGCGATCTCGGCTTTTATTTACGACCACTACGATCAGGCGGTGTTTATGACCGCAGCGAAACTGGGAGATACGGTGGGGGTGAGCGAATCCACCGTGGTACGCTACGCCATGTTCATCGGGTACAACGGTTATCCGGAGTTTCAGAGGGATCTGGAATACTGGGTGCAGAATAAGATCAATTCCGTACAGAAGATCGGCGCGAAGTATGGCAAAAGCAGTCAGTCGGAGATTCTCAATTCTGTGTTACAGTCTGATATTGAGAAAATTCAGGACACGATACACAATCTGGATCCGACAGCCTTTGAGACAGCAGTGGATATCATTCTGGAAGCGAAGACGGTCTACATCATGGGTGTCAGGAGCTGCGAGCCGTTGGCAGATTTCCTGCAGTTTTATCTGAATATGATCCGGGGGAATGTGGTGCTCCTTCGGACCACAAGTGTTTCGGAAACTTTTGAGCAGATGATCCGTATCGATGAGCAGGATGCGTTTGTGGGAATCAGTTTTCCGAGATATTCTATGAGAACTTTAAAGGCGATGGAGTTTGCAAACGACAGGAATGCCAAGGTGATCGCGGTGACAGATTCGGTGCATTCCCCGATGAATCTCTATTCTGCCTGCAATCTCTTCGCCAGAAGTGATATGGTTTCGATTGTTGATTCTCTGGTGGCGCCCCTTAGCATGATCAACGCACTTGTGGTAGCGATGTGCTTAAAGCAGCCGGAGGAAGTGAAAGAGAATCTGAAGAATCTGGAAGAGGCCTGGAACAACTATCAGGTTTACCTGAATGATGAGATTAACTTTATAGATGAGGAGCCGATGTTAAATTATCCGCTTCGGAAAAGATCGGAATGAGAGTGATGAATATAGAAAAAGATCAGGCGGTCGTGATCGGCGGCGGCGCGGCGGGAATGATGGCTGCGGCCGCAGCGGCGGAAAACGGACGCCGTGTTATTTTATTAGAGAAGAATGAAAAGCTCGGAAAAAAGATTTATATTACAGGCAAAGGACGCTGTAATGTAACAAATGCCTGTGAGCGGGATAAGTTTTTTGAAAATATTGTGAGTAATCCGAAGTTTCTTTACAGTGCTTTTCATATGTTTGATAACAAACGTTTGGAAACGTTTTTAGAAGAAAACGGATGTCATTTAAAGGAAGAGCGCGGTGAACGGGTGTTTCCTGTTTCGGATCACGCGTCGGACGTGACGGCGGCCTTCGGGCGGTTTCTCAAGAAAAACGGAGTGCAGGTGCGGCTGCACAGCGAGGTGAAGAAAATTGAGACAGACGGCGATAAAATAACGGGCGTAGCGCTTTCGGATGGAAGTACTGTTTCTGCTGGATGCGTGATTGTGGCGACGGGCGGTCTGTCCTATCAGAGTACAGGATCTACCGGGGACGGACACCGCATGGCACAGGCTCTGGGGCATAAGGTGACTGACTGCGTGCCGGCGCTTGTATCTCTGGAAACGGAAGGAGACTGGTGTAAAAAATTACAGGGGTTATCCCTTAAAAATGTGTCTCTTACCATGAGCTGCGGGAAAAAGAAGCTGTATCAGGGATTTGGGGAGATGCTTTTTACCCACTACGGGGTGAGCGGCCCGCTGGTACTGTCTGCCAGCAGCTATTTTGGAAAGAAGAAAGGTGCGGATGCGGCTGTCCTGACAATCGATCTGAAGCCTGCGCTGTCAGAGGAACAGCTTGACAAAAGAATTTTGAGGGACTTTGAGGAAAACAGGAACCGGCAGTTCAAAAATGCGCTGGGCGGACTCTATCCGTCCAGGCTGATTTCTGTTATGATAGAGAGGTCGGGTATTGACCCGGAGAAAAAGGTACATGAGGTGACGAAACAGGAAAGGCGGCGGCTGACAGAACTTACAAAGGCCTTTACCCTGCAGGTGCGCGGGAAGCGAGGCTTTGAGGAGGCGGTTATCACCCAGGGAGGCGTGTCGGTGAAGGAGATCAATCCCTCCACGATGGAATCCAGGCTGGTACGGGGACTTTATTTTGCGGGAGAGGTATTGGATCTGGATGGCTTGACAGGAGGATTTAATTTACAGATTGCCTGGTCCACGGGATATCTGGCCGGGAAGTGCTGCGCGGAAGAGGAAGGAGAAAAATAACACATGGGATTTAATGTTGCAATCGACGGGCCCGCAGGGGCAGGAAAGAGCACTATAGCAAAGATGATAGCGGCAAAGCTTGGATATATTTATGTGGATACGGGAGCGATGTACCGGGCGATGGCGCTGTATCTGATCAGAGAGAACGCATCGCCGGAGCAGATCGATGAGAAATGCCAGGGGGCGGATATCACCATCGCCTATGAGAACGGAGAGCAGGTGGTGTACTTGAACGGCGAAAACGTAAACGCCTATATCCGCACGGAGGAGGTGGGACGGATGGCATCTGTCAGCAGTCCGAATCCCCGGGTGAGAAAAAAGCTGACGCAGCTGCAGCAGAAGCTGGCGGCAGATACGGATGTGGTGATGGACGGGCGGGACATCGGGACTTGTGTGCTGCCGGATGCCCAGGTGAAGGTATATCTGACAGCGGACAGCCATGAGAGGGCGCTGCGCCGTTATAAAGAGCTTACAGCCAAGGGTGAAAGCTGTGACCTTGAGACGATCGAGAAGGATATTATCGAGCGTGACAGGCAGGATATGACGAGAGAAATTTCTCCCTTAAGGCAGGCGGAGGACGCGGTACTGGTCGATTCCTCCCACATGACGGTGGAAGAGGTGGCGGATGCCATCATATCCTTGTGTGAAGGGCATTAGGGAGGGCAGGAAATGGAGGTCATTCTTGCGGAACACGCAGGGTTTTGTTTCGGGGTACAGAGGGCGGTGGACACCGTTTATCAGCAGATTGAGAACAGCGAAAAAAAGGGACGGCCGATTTACACCTTCGGGCCGATCATACATAATGAGGAAGTAGTGAGCGATTTGCAAAGACGAGGTGTGCGCGTGCTGGATTCCCTTGCGGCTGCCGGACGGGTTTCCGAAGAAGAACGGGGCACGGTGATCATCCGCTCCCACGGGGTGGAAAAAATTGTCTGTGAAAATCTGAAGGAACTGGGGTTTGAGGTGGTGGACGCCACTTGTCCTTTTGTGAAACGGATTCACAATATCGTGGAAAAGGAGAGCGCGGCGGGTAAAAGCATCGTGATTGTCGGCAATGAGGGCCACCCGGAAGTGGAGGGAATCAGGGGCTGGTCAGAGTCCGCCACTTACATTGTGGGGGCGGTGGAAGAGGCCCGGAATCTTGTCAGCAGGCCCGGGGAAGAACTGTGCATTGTTTCCCAAACGACATTTAACTACAAGAAATTTCAAGATGTGGTTGAAATTTTTGCGGAAAGAGGTTACAATGGTAGTGTTGTGAATACTGTATGTAACGCTACGGAAGTGCGACAGGCCGAGGCCAGAGAACTCGCGGCACGGGTTGATGTAATGATTGTTATAGGTGGGAATCATAGCTCTAATACAAGGAAACTCTACGAGATCTGCAGGCAGGAGTGCGAAATGACCTACTATATACAGACACTCGACGACTTGCATTTGAGGTTACCTGAATCTGTCCGACTGGTGGGTATTACAGCAGGGGCATCGACCCCAAACAATATTATCGAGGAGGTTCAAAATTATGTCAGAATTAACTTTTGAACAAATGTTAGAGGAATCATTAAAGACAATACACACAGGAGAGGTTGTTGAAGGTACCGTTATCGATGTAAAGCCGGAAGAGATCATTCTCAACATCGGATACAAGTCAGATGGCGTTTTGACGAGAAATGAATATACAAACGAACCTAATGTAGATTTGACAACCATTGCGAAGCCAGGAGACACGATGGAAGTGAAGGTGCTCAAAGTGAACGACGGCGAGGGACAGGTTCTCCTCACCTACAAGCGTCTTGCGGCTGACAGGGGCAACAAGCGCATTGAGGAAGCTTACGAGAACAGAGAAGTGCTTACAGCAAAAGTTGCACAGGTGCTGGACGGCGGCCTGAGCGTTATCGTGGAGGAAGTAAGAATCTTTATCCCGGCAAGCCTCGTGTCCGACACTTACGAGAAGGATCTGACCAAATACGCAGGTCAGGAGATTCAGTTTGTGATCAGCGAGTACAATCCTAAGAGAAGAAGATACATTGGCGACAGAAAACAGCTGATTCTTGAGGAGAAGGCAGAGATGCAGAAGAAGCTCTTCGAGACGATCAAGATTGGTGATACCGTGGAAGGCACAGTTAAGAATGTGACAGATTTTGGTGCGTTCATTGATCTGGGCGGCTGTGACGGTTTGCTCCATATCTCCGAAATGTCCTGGGGCAGAGTGGAGAATCCCAAGAAGGTATTTAAGGTTGGCGATGTAGTGAAGGTGTTGATTAAGGATATCTCCGGCACGAAGATTGCATTGAGCCTTAAGTTTGAGGATCAGAACCCGTGGAGAGATGCGGCAAGCAAGTATGCGGTAGGAACCGAGGTGACCGGCAGAGTGGCGCGCATGACAGATTTCGGTGCATTTATCGAGCTGGAGCCGGGTATTGATGCGCTGCTTCATGTTTCCCAGATATCCAAGGAACATATTGATAAGCCCTCCGATGTACTTAAGAGCGGCGAGGAAGTGACGGCGAAGGTGGTTGACTTTAATGAGGCGGACAGGAAGATCAGCCTGAGTATTAAGGCAATGTTTGCAGCGGAGCCGAAAGCTGAAAAGGCTGCGGACGAAGACGTTGTATCTGTAGATATTGACGCGGTGATCGCCGGGGAGAGTGAAGACGCAGAGTAAATGTTTTCTTGAAGATTGCGTTTTTAAAGGTTTCCATATCATAATAAATAAAGGCGGTGGAAGTTCATGGCATATGACTATGAATACTTTAAGAAAGCGGTTTATGATCTTACCAAGATTGATTTGAATGCTTACAAAGAGAAGCAGATGAAGCGCCGGATTGATACGCTGATCTCCAAAAACAAGATTGTGGGATATGATAACTACGTCTCTGTGCTTAAGAATGACAGCGCCAGATTTGAGGAGTTTGTCAATTATCTGACAATCAATGTGTCTGAGTTTTACAGAAATGTAGACCAGTGGCAGCTTTTGGACAAAGATATTTTCCCGGAACTGATTCAGCGATATGGTAAAAATTTAAAAATATGGAGCGCGGCCTGCTCTACAGGTGATGAGCCGTATTCTCTGGTGATGGCATTATCCAGACATCTGCCGCTCAGCCAGATCAAGATTTATGCAACGGATCTGGATAAGCAGGTGATAGAGAAGGCGAAGATGGGTCTCTACGCAGAAAAGAGCATAGCGGGCGTGCCGGCGGATCTGAAAAAGAAGTTTTTTACTAAGGTCGGCCCTTCCTACCAGATTTCCGAAGAGGTGAAGGCCAGAGTAGAATTTAAGGAACATAATCTGCTGAAGGACAACTATCCGACAGATTTTCATCTGATTGTATGCCGGAATGTACTTATCTATTTTACAGAGGAAGCGAAGGATGAAGTGTTCCGTAAGTTCCAGAAGAGTCTTAAGCCGGGCGGTTATCTGTTCATAGGCAGTACCGAGCAGATCATCAACCACAGAGATGTGGGATTTGAGCGGAAGAACTCGTTTTTCTATCAGAGGCCAATGTGAGAAGAACTTCTAGCCACTCGCAGCAAAGGCTGCTTGTGGAGAAATTCTAAGTCTCACATCAAAGAATGCCAAAAGGCGGCATTCTCCGTATTGAGTTTATAAATTGAAGTGGGCAGCGATTTGTCGCTGCCCCTTGTTATGTCCAAATTTTCATTAGCAAGTCTGAGATTCAGTATGTCTTCGCCATCTTTTCAAGCAGATGCTGTGCGTAACGGGAGAAGAGTGTTCGGTCTGTTTTGCGCTCTTCGGTGAGTTCAAAGAAGAGATCGTGGCTCTTATAGTCCCGTTTGAAGAAAGGTTCTGCCAAAATATCCCACTGCGGGAGAAAGAGTCCGTATTTCCGTGTATAGCATGTGGCGGCTGTAGCCTGGGTGCGGTGCGCCTGATCTACAAAGGAGGACACGGATTTGTGGAGGGCGATGTCTTCCGCCGGCAGATAATAGTAGTCTTTATAGTTGGCGTAGAAGTATTTCATCTCTTCCTCGTAGAGCGGTACTTTCAGAATACCCTCATCCTTTTCGCCGCTGAAATAGCAGCCGTTTGCCAGATTGGAAAGGGAAAAAGGAAGGGTGGAGGGCAGCGCCAGTTTCATCAGCAGTTCCTGCTTCTCTTGACCGTGATAGTCAATATAGCTGTTTGCCTGCACTTTTTTCGCGCGGATATTCCCGTTGAAAAGATCATAAAATGCCAGAAGAGGAAGCAGATGCAGCATCCCCTGGATATCGGCGCTGTTATGGAGAAGCAGCAGAGTGCGGGCGTCAGCGGAAAGGGTCTCCACATATGTTTTGTAAACTTCAATCAGTTCCCCGCCATGAAAGCGGTCTTCCCGGGAAATGCCAAGAAGCGTTTCCAGCGTTTTCTGTTTACAGTTTGGAACGTGCAGAAATGCTTTGTAGGGAGAAATGCGTCTATACAGATCGATCCCGGCAAAGCTGTCGAAATTGTGAGGAAGTTTATGCTGTTCGCATTTCTGCATCAGGTATGGCAGGTCAAAATTATTGCCGTTGAAATGGACCAGATGCGTGAAAGAGGATGCAAAGTCAAAAAAGGCGTTCAGCAAGGCAGCTTCCTCTATGGGATTATCGCAGAACCACTGCCGGATCTGCCAGTTTCCGTCCGCAAGGAAAGCGGCTCCGATCAGATAGAGGGAGGAGCTTTTTGCGGTGAATCCCGTGGTTTCAATATCTATAAACAGAAATTGATCCAGGGGAGCGGTGCGCTCCAAAGGATAACCGATTTTGAAAGATTCCAGTGTTTGATTTACGATTTGCATAAATTTCCTCCAAGTAGGTATTCGCAGTGCGCGCGGTTCATTGCTTTCGCGTATATCTTAACACATTTTTTGAATTAGCAGTAGTTTTTTTCGTCGAAAAATAGTATATTTATAATAGCGGTTCCATCGGATCTAAGGTGTGGACTGAATGTGAAAGGAGCAGGGTTACAGGTATGGCTAAATTAACATTTAACGGCGGCATACATCCCTACGACGGAAAGGATCTGTCAAAGGATAAGCCCATCAAGGCGGTGCTGCCAAAGGGAGATCTGGTTTACCCGTTGTCCCAGCATATCGGCGCGCCTGCAAAACCTATTGTGGAGAAGGGCGACAGGGTTTTGACGGGGCAGAAGATTGCGGAGGCGGGCGGCTTTGTTTCTGCGCCTATTTATGCCACGGTATCGGGTACGGTGAAAGCGATTGAGCCGAGACGTGTGGTCACGGGTGACAGCGTGATGAGCATCATCATCGAAAATGACGGACTTTATGAGGAAGTGGAGTATCCGAAACGGAAACCTCTCGAGGAGATGACGAGAGAGGAGATTATCGAGTGTGTGAAGGAGGCGGGTATCGTCGGCATGGGCGGTGCAGGCTTTCCTACTTTTATCAAGCTTTCTCCCAAGGAGCCGGAGAAGATTGACATAGTGATTGCAAACTGTGCGGAGTGTGAGCCTTATCTGACATCCGATTACCGCAGGATGTTAGAGGAGCCGGAGAAGCTGGTGGGAGGGTTAAAAGTTTCTCTGAAGCTGTTTGAGAATGCCAGGGGTATTCTGGCGGTGGAGGACAACAAGCCGGACTGTATAGAACTTTTGAAAAATCTCACAAAGGACGAGCCACGTATCAGTGTGAAGGCGCTTAAGACCAAATATCCGCAGGGCGCGGAGCGGCAGATTATCTATGCGGCCACAGGAAGAGCCATCAATTCTTCCATGCTTCCTGCAGATGCAGGCTGTGTGGTGAACAATGTGGATACGGTGGTTGCAATTTATCATGCGGTGATCGAGGGAAAGCCTCTGATGAACCGTATTGTCACAGTGACCGGGGATGCCATCGCAGACCCGCGCAACTTTATTGTGCGGATCGGCACAAATTACCATGAACTGGTGGAGGAAGCGGGCGGATTTAAGCAGGAGCCTGTGAAGATCGTCTCCGGCGGGCCGATGATGGGATTTGCTCTCTTCGGGCTGGATGTGCCGACAACCAAGACGGCTTCTGCTCTTCTTTGTCTCACGGAGGATGAGGTGTCCCGCATGGAGCCTTCCGCCTGCATCAACTGCGGCCGCTGTGTGGAGGTCTGCCCTGGACGCGTGGTTCCAAGGCTTTTGGCAGATTATGCGGAGCACTATGATGAGGAAGCGTTCCTTTCCCACGAAGGCATGGAATGCTGTGAGTGCGGCTGCTGCAGTTTTGTTTGTCCGGCAAAGAGGCCGCTGACGCAGACCATCAAATCCATGCGCAAGATGCAGCTTGCAAAGAAGAAGAAATAGTGAGAAAGGAGCATAGACTGAAGAGATGAGTGAATTAATGAAAGTGTCATCCAACCCTCATGTCAGATCGAAGTCCACCACAAGCAGTATTATGTTGACTGTGGTGATCGCCCTTCTTCCGGCGGCTGGATTTGGCATTTACAATTTCGGGCCTAAGGCACTGTTGCTGATTCTTGTGACAGTGGCCTCCACGGTGGCGACGGAATTTTTGTTTGAGAAGATCTGTAAGAAAAAGGTGACAATAGGAGATTACTCCGCAGTGGTGACAGGGCTGCTTCTGGCGTTAAACCTGCCGGTGTCTGCGCCGTGGTGGATCGGCGTAGTGGGCGGCGTGTTCGCCATACTGGTAGTCAAAATGCTGTTTGGCGGTCTGGGGCAGAACTTTATGAACCCGGCGCTCGGCGCGCGGTGTTTCCTGCTGATTTCCTTTACGTCCATAATGACGAATTTTGACTGTGATGCGTACACGGGGGCAACGCCCCTCGCCGCATTGAAGAGCGGGGAATCCGTTAATATCCTGGATATGGTGATCGGCCGTACGGCGGGTACCATCGGTGAGACATCCATGATCGCCATTGTGATCGGGGCGTGTATTCTGATTCTGTTCGGAATTATCGATCTGAGGATTCCAGGCACTTACATTGTGACGCTTGCAGTTTTTGTGAGCCTTTTCGGAGGCCGGGGCTTTAACTGGCCGTACATATCCGCCCATCTTTCCGGCGGCGGTCTGATGCTTGGTGCGTTCTTTATGGCGACGGACTATGTGACCAGACCGATCACGAAACGGGGACAGTATGTGTTCGGTTTTTTGCTGGGCGTTCTGACAGGAATTTTCCGTATTTTCGGCCCCTCCGCAGAGGGAGTGTCTTATGCGATCATTATCGGCAATCTCTTGGTGCCGCTGATTGAGAAGGTCACTCTTCCGAAAGCATTTGGTAAAGGAGGAGAGAAGGCATGAAAGAGATGATGAAAAATACAGGGATTCTGCTGGCGATCACGCTAATTGCAGGTCTTCTTCTCGGACTGGTTTATCAGGTCACAAAAGAGCCTATTGCAGAGCAGGAAGCGAAAGCGAAGCAGGAGGCGTGTCAGGAAGTGTTTGCGGACGCGGCTTCCTTTGAGGCGGTAGAGCTTACAGCGGTGGACGAGGGCACATGGAGCAGTGAGGGCTACGGACAGGAGAGCGTGGACGAAGTGATGGCGGCTCTTGACAGTGCGGGAAGTACGCTTGGCTATGTGATCACGGTGACCACGAAGGAAGGTTACGGCGGAGATATTCGGTTTACGATGGGCGTCCGAACGGACGGCACCGTGAACGGTATTTCCTTGCTTGCCATATCTGAGACAGCCGGACTCGGCATGCAGGCTGAGGAGGTTTTGAAGCCGCAGTTTGCCGGCAAAAATGTGGAGAAATTTGCTTATAGCAAGAGTGGCGCGGCAGCGGACAATGAGATTGACGCCATCTCCGGCGCGACAATAACAACGAATGCGGTGACCAATGGAGTCAACGCCGGATTATACTATTTCCAGACGGTATTGGGAGGAGGTAGTGCAAATGAATAGTGCAAAGGAACGTCTTGTAAACGGTATTGTAAAGGAGAATCCGACCTTTGTCCTGATGCTGGGTATGTGTCCCACGCTTGCAGTGACAACTTCGGCGGTCAACGGCCTGGGTATGGGCCTTACGACGATGGTGGTGCTTGCGCTTAGTAACGTCTTCATTTCCCTGCTTCGGAATATCATACCTGATAAGGTGAGGATTCCGGCGTTTATCGTTATTATTGCCTCTTTTGTGACGATGGTGGAACTGCTTTTGCAGGGCTTTATTCCCTTCCTCTATGATGCGCTCGGTATTTACATTCCGCTGATTGTGGTAAACTGTATTATCCTCGGTCGTGCGGAAGCGTATGCTTACAAAAATCCTGTGATTCCGTCGCTGTTTGACGGCATCGGCATGGGACTCGGATTCTCCGTGGCGCTGACCTGTATCGGCGCGGTGAGAGAACTTCTGGGCGCAGGAGAGATCTTCGGTATGCATGTGATGCCGGAAAGTTTTGTGCCGGTGAGCATCTTTATCATGGCGCCGGGTGCATTTTTCGTGCTGGCGCTTTTGACGGCGGTTCAGAATAAGGTGAAGATCGCCGGAGAGCGGAAAGGAAAAGATATGTCAAAGATCCAGTCCGGCTGTGGAAGCGACTGCATGAACTGTTCGGATACGGGCTGTGCAAAGCGTCTGATTGATGTAAGTAAGGAGAAAGCGGGAGAGGGGGAGAAGAAGAATGATTAAAGAATTATTGGTGATCCTGATTGCGTCCTCCCTGGTAAATAATGTGGTTTTAAGTCAGTTTCTGGGGCTGTGTCCCTTCCTTGGCGTGTCCAAGAAGACGGAGACTGCAACGGGCATGGGCGTGGCGGTTATTTTTGTCATTACACTGGCTTCAGCGGTGGCGGGAGCGATTTACCAGTTTATCCTGCTTCCCTTTGACATCGCCTATCTGCAGACCATTGTGTTTATTCTGGTCATTGCGGCGCTGGTGCAGTTTGTTGAGATGTTTTTGAAGAAATTTATTCCTGGGCTGTATCAATCGCTTGGCGTGTATCTGCCCTTGATTACGACCAACTGCGCGGTGCTCGGTGTGGCGCTTACCAACGTGCAGAAGAATTACGGGATACTGACTGGAGTAGTCAATGGCTTCGCCACAGCGGCGGGCTTTACCATTTCCATTATTATTCTTGCGGGAATCCGGGAGAAGATGACATACAATGATATACCGGAATCTTTTCAGGGAATGCCGATTGTGCTGGTGACGGCGGGACTGATGGCGATTGCGTTCTGCGGATTTTCCGGATTACTCTAAGGGGGACGAAGGTATGGACATAGCGGGAATTTTGATGGCTACGGGAATTGTGGGAGCGGTAGGCCTGTTCGTGGGTCTGTTCCTCGGCGTGGCAGGTATTAAGTTTAAGGTAGATGTGGATGAGCGGGAGGAGGCCATTTTAGGTGTTCTGCCGGGAAATAACTGCGGCGGCTGCGGCTATGCGGGATGCTCCGGCCTGGCGGCTGCGATTGTAAAGGGGGAGGCGCCTGCAAATGCCTGCCCTGTGGGCGGTGAAAAAGTAGGAGCGCAGGTGGCGCAGATCATGGGCGTGGAGGCCGGTGAGAGCGTGCGCATGACGGCATTTGTGAAGTGCCGCGGTGACAAGGAGCGCACACGCGTGGACTATGATTACACAGGTATCGAGGATTGTGCTATGGTGGCGTTTGTGCCCAACGGCGGACCGAAATCCTGTAATGACGGTTGTCTTGGTTTCGGCAGCTGTGTGAAAGCATGTCCGTTTGACGCCATTCATGTGGTAAACGGCGTAGCGGTGGTGGATAAGGAGGCATGTAAGGCATGCGGCAAGTGTGTGGCTGCCTGCCCGAAGCATCTGATCGAGCTGATTCCTTATGATGCCAAACATGTGGTGGCCTGCAGCTCAAAGGAAAAGGGGCCTGTGACCATGAAAGCCTGCGATGTGGGCTGTATCGCCTGCCAGCTCTGTAAGAGGAACTGTCCGGCGGACGCGATTGTGATTGAGGATTTCCATGCAATTATTGATCAGGAGAAATGTACCGGGTGCGGGACATGTAAGGAAAAGTGTCCGAAGAAAGTAATTGTATAAAATCGCGAAAAGTACTTCTAAAGCTCAGCAGCAAAGGCTGCTTCGCCAAGAAGTACTAAGTTTCGCGTAGGAGAATGCCCCAAGTACGGGCATTCTCCGCATGGAATTAGAAAACAGGGAGAACGGTAACATGGAAGGACAGTTGAAGAGCGGAACGGTTCTCACTTCCGAGAGCGGAAGCCGATATACGGTAAAACAACTGCTTGGCGCCGGCGGACAGGGGGAAGTATATTCTGTGGAGGCCGGGAATAAGCTGTATGCCCTCAAGTGGTATTACAAAAATACCGCCACCAAAAACCAGAAAGAAATTCTGGATAATCTGATTCAGAGTGGCCCGCCGGATGCGTCTTTCCTATGGCCGCAGGATATGATTTTTCGGGCATATGGGGAATCCTTTGGCTATATTATGCCGCTTCGCCCGAAAAATTACAGAAGCATTGTTGATATGATGAAGAGAAAGGCGGAGCCTTCCTTTTACTGCCTTTGCAGGGCGGCGTATCATCTGACCAGAGGGTATAATGCGTTGCATGGAAAGGGTTACAGCTATCGCGATATTTCTTTTGGCAATGTCTTTTTCGATCCGGATACGGGCGATGTGCTGATCTGCGATAACGACAACGTTTCTTACAACGGGGCGAAAACCGGCGTGTACGGTACTCCCCGCTTTATGGCGCCTGAAATTGTGACAGGGAAGGCAAAACCGTCCCGGAACACGGATCTCTTTTCGCTGGCGGTGCTGTTATTTTACATGTTTATGTTAAACCACCCTTTGGAGGGAAAGAGAGAGGCGCGGATCAAGTGCATGGATATCCCTGCCATGAACATGCTGTATGGGACGGATCCGCTGTTTATCTTTGACCCGGACAACAAGGACAACCGGCCTCTTGCGGGATATCAGGACAATGCCCTTATTTTCTGGGATCTGTATCCACAGCAGGTCAGGGATCTGTTTATCACATCTTTTACCGTAGGGCTCAGGCAGCCTAACCGCCGGATCACGGAGGGCAGGTGGATGGAGACTTTCGCGAATCTCATGTCCGGCATGATGCGCTGTCAGAATTGCGGCAGCGAGGTATTTTACGATGTGCAGAAGGAAGAAAACGGTGTCGCGCACACTTGCTGGGGATGCCAGAAAGCAGTAACCGTTCCGCCCCGCATTGTGATCGGTAAAAATACGGTTCTGCTGATGTCCAACACGAAATTGTATCAGCATCACATTGCAGGGAATTATGATATGGAGACTGTTGTCGGTGAGGTGGTGCAGAATCCGGCAAACCCGAAACTGTGGGGGATCAGAAATCTGTCCGGGGATAACTGGACGTACATCAAGGCGGACGGAACGCAGGTTCCCGTGCCGCAGGGCCGTTCCGCAGCGATTGCAAGGGGTACAAAGATTGATTTTGGGCAGCTTACGGGAGAATTTCATGGAGGAGCATGATAGCGGGTATGGAAGACGATAAGGTTTTGGCGGGTCTGTTACAGAATTATCCCGATGCGCTTACTGACAGAAAGAGACTGCAGGCTCTTCTCCTGGATTTGTTTCCGCAGGACAGGCGGAAGCGAAACCTGCTGATGCTTGTATATGATGACGGTATTGTCGGTGAGATGAAGGGTCTTGAACAGATCGATAAAATGACCCTGCACCGTTTTGTCAGATCCATTGAGCTTGGATATGACGTCAGGACGAAAAGCGCCGAAACGGCCGTTATGTCATGGGCGAAGGCACTGGGGCTGCTGCTGGATGGCGGGGCCGGGCAAAGAGAAGAAGAGACGCCTTTGGGAGGCGGAGGGGATTTCGGTCTGTCAACGAAAAAAGAGTGGGTTCCCTGTGAGAGTGACAGTCTGTATGAGTACGAGGAGACGTCAAGGGGACTGCGGATTCTGAAATACATGGATTTCGATGAGCCTGTTGTGGTGATTCCCAATATGATCGAGGGAAAAAAGGTGATCGCAGTCGGCAATTATGCCTTTAAGGGGTGCGTCGGCATTGAGAGGATTGTCATTTCCGATGGCATTGAAATGCTGGGAAACGGAGTGTTTCTAAACTGCAGAGGTTTAAAGGAGGCGGTACTGCCGGAATCCCTGAGGTGCATTGGCAGCACGGACGCCACAGGATGTCCCAAGATCCTGGGGAGCGAGATCAAATATGAGGGCGCTTTTGAGTACAGTGGCCTGGAGGAGATCAGAGTGCCGGACAGCGTGAAATTTATCGGAGAAAACAGTTTTGCCGGCTGCGGGCAGCTCAGACGGGCAGCGCTGCCGGGTAAGTTGAAGGAAATAAAGGAAAATACATTCCGCTGGTGTAAAAGCCTGCGGGAGGTCGTGTTCCCGCAGGAGCTTGATACAGTCAGGATATCGGCCTTTGAAGGCTGCGATGCCTTGCAGAGTGTGGATCTCCCGGAAGGGGTGACGAGCATTGAGGAGGGCGCTTTTGCCGGCTGTAAAAGTCTGGAAAGCATTTATATACCAGATTCTGTGACAGAAATCGGAGGCGGTAAAGGGACAGGCTTTTTGAAGACATTTGGGGAACCCGATGAGCGGCATGAGAACTTTACAATCCGCTGCAATAGCGGTTCTTATGCCATGCAGTATGCCAGGGCCTGGCAGATCAGATGCGTGAGGGCGTAACGTGAAGGAGGAATGATCATGGGAGAGATGAAAAGACCGGGAGGAGAGCTGGCGAGCAGACCGCTTCATTTTTTTTGGATTGTGGACTGCTCCGGTTCCATGTATGGAGAGAAAATCGGCACGGTGAACCATGCCATCCAGTCTACCATACCAGAGATGGTATCTGCGGCGGAAAATAATCCGAATGCGCAGCTGATGATCCGTACTTTGAAATTTTCCACCGGGGCTTCCTGGGTGACGAGCAATCCCGTCAATGTGGAAGACTTTGCGTGGGATGATCTGGAGGCCGTTGGCGTGACTGATCTCGGAAAGGCATTTGAACTTCTGGCGGCACAGCTCACAATTCCGCCGATGTCAGACAGGGCGCTTCCGCCCGTACTGGTGCTTTTGTCGGATGGACAGCCCACAGATGATTATAAAAAGGCATTGTCGGAGTTGAAAAAACTGCCCTGGGGAAAGAAAGCGGTTAAGATTGCCATTTCCATCGGCCAGGATGCGGACGATGCCGTTTTAGAGGAGTTTACAGGGAACAAGGAACTGGTGCTGCAGGCGAACAATGCGGCGGCCCTCACGAAGATGATCAAGTGGGCGTCCACTGCAGCTTCGCTTGTATCGGCTCCGGCAAGTATTGCGGCGGATACCGCAGGGCAGGACGGGGATGCCCCGGTCATTGTCGATATGGGTGGCAGGATTCCCGATCTGGATGATATCCAGGATGGCGATGTCTGGTAGCGGTGTGAGAATTTGTACTTGATGGAAAGGGTGCGGCATATGATACGAAGCGTATTCGGCGCGTCCGTACAGGGCGCATCCCATATAAGAATTGGCAGGGAGTGCCAGGACAGTCTGAAAAAGGAGGTAAAAGATTCTGGCGCAGTGATTCTGTCTGTGGCGGATGGACATGGCAGTGATGCCTGCCCTTACAGTAAGACAGGATCCCTGACGGCTGTCAATGTATTTTGCAGAATCATGGGCGACTATCTGGATACCTATGCAGGCCGGCAGGAAATGCTCTTTACCTTTTTAACGCGGGAGGGAGATACCAAGATTGCGAGGGAGATAGACGCCGAGTGGAAGCGCAGGATCTTGAAATTACATACCAGATGCAGGAGGAGTATTCCTGTCGATGAAAACCAGAACAAAGACAGGGAAGCGGTTTATAAATTGTATGGGAGCACGCTGCTTGGACTGGTCATTACAGAGGAGTTTCTCTTTGCCTTTCAGCTTGGCGACGGGGATATCGTGAAGGTGTCAGAGAGCGGCGTATACAGCGTAATCGAGGCGGATAAGATTCTCGGGACGGAAACGCATTCGCTCAGCAAGGCGGAGTCCTGGAAGAAGGCGGTCACGCTGACGCGGAAACGGGAAGAAAATGAGCGGCTGCCCGTCATGTACATGCTCTCCTCCGACGGAATGTCCAACAGCTATAAAAATGAGGAAGAGTTTCAGAAAACATGTATGGATTACTACGCTCTTCTTGCGGAACATGGCGTGAAGGCTGTGTCCGGCAGGTTGAAAGCATGGCTGCAGGAGACAAGCGAGATGGGGTGCGGTGACGATATCACGGCTCTGTTTGCCTATGAGGCGGAGCAGATCTTGCAGTCCGGGTCTTCGGAAGGCGCCTGATTGACGAGATAGGAAATGATTCAGGCATTGCAGTCTGAATGTTTTGGGATTTGGGAAAGGAGCGGGGCTATAGGGATGGAAGCACGAATTGCCCTTTGTAAGTGCAAAGAAGGAAAAAACATATATGGCGTCCGTTTCGAGAAACTGGAGGGCGGATGGAAATATACATGGGCTTTTCCGGTAAAAGAGGCGGCCGCAAAGAGGGAGCATTACGATGAGACTAAGATTGTAGGACAGATATTCCCAGACAACGGATATCCGGGCTGCCCGTACTGCAGAACGAAAGATTTCGTGATCTGTAACTGTGGGAAACTGAACTGTCATAACGGAAACGATACACATTTTACATGTAACTGGTGCGGGCTGTCCGGGACGCTTGGCAGTTATGACGGTTCGGGGTTTGGCTCCGGCGGGGATTTGTAGGATGGGAAGAAGAGAATCGTTCAAAAATAACGGAGGTTGCGATGCAGACAATTAAACTTGGTAAGACAGGAATTGAGACAAATAAGAATGCGTTCGGTGCGCTGCCGATCCAGCGGATTTCGGATGAGGCGGCGGTCACGCTTTTGAGGAAGGCATATGAGAACGGCATGACCTTCTTTGACACGGCCAGAATGTATTCGGACAGCGAGCATAAAGTCGGGCTTGCCTTTGAGGGGATGCGGGAGAAAGTGATAATTGCCACCAAAACGGGGGCGCAGAATGCAGAGGGGTTTTGGAAAGACTTAGAGACCAGCCTTACCAATCTGAAAACGGATTACATTGATATTTACCAGTTCCACAACCCGGCATTCTGCCCGAAGCCGGGGGATGAGAGCGGTCTTTATGATGCGGCGCTCCAGGCAAAAGAGCAGGGGAAGATCCGGCATATCGGCATTACGAACCATCGCCTGGCCGTAGCGAACGAGGCCATTGACAGTGGTCTCTATGAGACATTGCAGTTCCCGTTCTGCTATCTGGCGACGGACAAGGATATTGAGCTGGTGGAGAAGTGTAAGGCGGCGGACATGGGCTTTATTGCCATGAAAGCGCTTTCCGGCGGTCTGATTACCAACTCGGCGGCGGCATACGCGTATCTGGCGCAGTATGACAATGTGCTGCCTATCTGGGGTGTGCAGAGGGAGGCTGAGCTTGACGAATTTCTCTCTTACATAGACAATCCGCCGGCCATGACAGAAGAGATCAAGGCGTTGATCGACAAGGACAGGGCGGAGCTTTTAGGCGAATTCTGCCGGGGCTGCGGTTACTGTATGCCGTGCCCGGCAGGGATTGAGATCAGTATGTGCGCGAGAATGTCCTTGATGATACGCCGTGCGCCATCAGCAGATTATCTGGGAGAGGTATGGCAGGAGAAAATGGGAAAGATTGAGGCATGCCTGCACTGTGGACAGTGTAAGGGCAGATGCCCCTACAATCTGGATACACCCGCACTTCTGGCGGAGAATCTGGAGGATTACAAGAACGTGCTGGCGGGGAAGGTGACGGTGTAAAAAGCGGCATGAGAAAAGTGAGCAGAGCAGTCATATGGATATGCTTTCTTACGGTTCTTGTCGGTTCCGAAGTATCGGCGCAGGGACCGCGCGAAAAGATAGCGGATGAGACAGAAACCGTAAAAACGCTGGAAAAAAGCTTTCAGGCGGCGCTTTTAGGGGACGAGGACTTTGTCTGCGCTGAAACAGGGAGTCAAAATAAGAGAGTAAATGTTAAAAATTTCACAGAGCTGTTTCTGGATGATTCCGATGAAGAAGAGGATGGCAGTATGACAGCGGCTGTGGACAGATTTGCTGTTTTGGATTTGGATGGCGATGGGGAAGAGGAAGTCATACTCTGGATCGTGGTGAATGATGCGCTGGATTATGGATTTGAGATTCTGCGGTATCATGAAGGAACGGTATGCGGTTATACGCTGGGTTACAGAGAGTTTATGCAGTTGAAATCAGACGGAACTTTCATTTATTCGGGAGGGTATGCAGATTGGGGAATTGCAAAACTGCGTTTTTCAGAAGATGCCTGCCTGACAGACAGACGGTATTGCGTGGAATCTCATTGCAATTCTGAACGCAACCTGGAGATACAGTATCTGGCGGACGGGGAACCGTATTCGGCGGCGGAATTTGATGAAGATGTGCGCCGTCAGGACGCAAAAAGTGATGCTGTATGGTATGAGTTGACAGAAGAAAACATAAAAAATGTTTTTGAACTGAATTGGAACTCCCGGCAGGAAAATTGAGGTATCCGTTGACGAATGATTTTATGTTTAAAGCGGTGCTGCAAAGAAATCAGACGGCGCTAAAGGGATTGCTATGCGCTTTGCTGCATATGCGGATGGAGGAGATTGTGGTTGTCAGAATACAGAATCCCATCGAAATAGGAGGCATGATAGATGAGAAAAAGATGATGCTGGACTTAAAGCTTGAATTGAATGACAGCCGTATTTTGGATATTGAGATGCAGGTTGTTGACGAGGGAAACTGGTCAGAGAGGTCTCTGGCTTATCTGTGCAGAGCATTTGATCAGTTGGAAAAAGGGGATAAGTATTTGGATGTGAAGGAAACTATACATATTGGAATTCTTAACTTTACGCCGCAGGGTTTTCCAGAAAAACTGTATTTGGAATATTACTTTTATAACTTAGATACCGCACATAAATATAGTGATAAAATGTCAATCCGTGTGCTACAATTAAATCAACTGAAAAAGGAATTGGACGAACAGATAAGACCAGAGATCTATAATTGGGCGCAGCTATTCAAGGCGGAAACATGGGAGGAGATGCGGATGTTGGCGGAAAGGGATGAATCCATTAAGGAATGTATATTTACTTATAAGGAATTGACTGCAGATGAAAAAGCGAGGATGCAGTCGGAAGCGCGTGATGATTATTACCGGCGGTTGAACTGGGCTGAGGAGCGGGGAATTAGAAAAGGTATGGAAAAAGGCATGGAGCAGGCACAGAAGGAGACTGCCCGTACCTTAGTTTCTAATGTGAATCATGTGATGGAGAGTTTTCGTGTGGATTTGGAGAGAGCATGCGAGGGGATTGGCACGACCGTGGAGGCTTATCAGGCGGCAAAAGAACTAATGGAATAAAAATTTTTGGAAGTTTTTATGAGGTTGTATTTTCTTAAGTCAGTATGTAAAATAAGATTGTATGAAGTTTTAAAAGACGGACATATTCCGTATAGAAGCAGGAGAAGGAGTGAGGTGTTTGATGAAGGAGGCTGCGGTATCATAGCAATGGCTATGACATTTCAAATTTAAATTGTGATAGCCATTGCGTTTCCTAAAGTAAACGATTAGGAGGCAGCTATGAGCTATAAACGGGCGGATGAGATTCTGCCGGAAAATATTCTTGAGATCCTGCAGACGTATGTGAGCGGCGAGGCGATTTATGTGCCTAAGAAAAAGGAATGCAGAAGAAGGTGGGGGTCTTCAACGGGTGTGAATGAGAAACTTCGGATCAGAAATGAACAGATTTTTGACCAGCACCAGAAGGGCATTTCCACGAAAGAACTGGCGCATCAGTATTATCTGACAGAAAAGAGCATACAGAGGATTCTTAGGGAAATGCAAGTGACACCTCCTATGGAGCAATATGGATTCGATTAGGAGGGAATACAATTGAATAGGGAAAATAAAAGAAAGACTTTTGAAAAGGGATATTACAAAAATCACGCCTGCAATGAAAGTTTTGTGTGCAAGGTATGCGGGCGTCAGGTGGTGCCGGACGGCGCGGGCAGCAGACACAGAAATCACTGTCCGAATTGTCTGACAAGCCTGCATGTGGATGTGGAGCCGGGTGACCGGGCCTCGGACTGCGGCGGCTATATGGAGCCTGTGGCGGTCTGGGTCAGGAAAAACGGGGAGTGGGCGATCATACATCGGTGCCGACAGTGCGGGCAGATGAGCTCGAATCGGATAGCGGCGGACGATAATCCCATGAAGCTGATGTCTATTGCAATGAAACCGCTTACCTCATCACCGTTTCCGATTGAGCGGATTGAGGAGATGACAAGGCTGATGGGCGGTGCGGGCAGTATATCCTGAAATTGAGGAGCGTGTGACAATTCACGCTCCTTTTTCCGTTACTTGAGATTTCCGATCGCATCTGAAGGACAAAAGGGCAGGTTTGGAGGACATAATTGTCTGCGGGTGTTTTTTTTGCTATGATATTCCTGTGACCTGATTTATTTGCCATCCGCCTTCCAACGAGGCGAAGGAAAGAGCGGTTTTAGAAGAAGGGAAGAAATAACTTATGAAAAAACAACAAATGGCAATGGCGGCAGGCGTGGTCATCCTTGTGCTATCCGCATGCGGTCAGACAGAGAGTGCGGAAAAGGAGAGGCAGGAAGCATCCGATGATCAGGAAATGATACCAGATTTGCAGGAACAGACAGAGGGTGTGTCAGATGCCGGAAATCCACTGTATGAAGCTTTTCTAAAGAATGAGATTGGTGTGGCAAACCCATACGTGGAAGGCATGGAACTGACTGTTATGGATGATGAAGGGTATGAAAGCGAATTTGAAAATGCGTGGAAGGAATATGCTTATGTGGATGTGAACAACGATGAAAATCCGGAGCTTATTTTCAAAATAAGTTCCAACCTAAGCGAACTGATGTATATTGTGGGGATATGTGATAATGAACTTGTCTGTTTCGATGTATTTGAGACACATACAAAAAATATCGCATTTGGCGTGTACGATTATGGGATGGTCTGGGAGGTTCGGAATTATGACGGCTTTGAAAAGACATTTTATAGTTATACGACAGATGGACAGCCTGTGGAAGCCAGACGTTTTACGCAAGAGGACGGGGCGGATATTGCGGCTTACGAGGGGGAAGATGTGGAATGGATTGACTGGCAATAGAAACAATTTGATGGCAAAGCTTGAGAAAAGGCAGAGGAAAATTCTTTGCCTTTTCTTTTTTTGGAATTTTTGATCCTTTTATAAACTTGTACCGTTATAATATACAGATGTGGATTTCGGCAGGCTGCATCGCAGGAATTACAGTTCCGTAAAATGAGATACAGATCAATCTGACAGGAGGGGAGGCGGGGCAGTGTGAGCGACGATGAGCTGGTAGAAAAAATCAAATGCGGCGACGAAGCAGCGGCGAAAGAGTTGATTGACCGCTATTACGGCGCTATCTTGCGATACTGCGGCTGGCATTGTTCCGCACCGGAAAGGGCGGAGGATCTGACGCAGGAAACCTTTTTGAAACTCTTTCGGAGTCTGCCCAAATACCATGGCAGAAATAAATTCAAATCCTATCTGTATACCATCGCAAACCGCCTGTGTATTGATGAGAGCAGAAAACTGTCCTTCTATTCGTTGGAGACTGTGGGAGATATCGCAGACGGACGAAGCGGGATTGCGCAGGTGGAGCATCGGGAGGATATCAGGCGTTTGCTTGGCGTTTTGTCTGCGGAGCAGAGGGAGGCGGTTATCCTCCGTTTTGGACAGAATCTCGGATTTGCGGAAATTGCGAAAGTGATGGGGTGCAGTATGCGCACGGCGCAGAGCCGGGTCAGGAACGGCCTGCGGCTTATGAGGAGGGAGCTTGGGGATGAATAGCAGGGAATTGGAAAGATATTTGAGGGATTCTTTTAGACAGGGTGAAGAAATTAGAGCTGAAAAAAAGGCGGAAACTGTTGCGTGTTGTAGGGAAGTGATGAGCCGGTATGGGGATTGCAGGGAAGAAGAGAGAACGGGCTTCTGGCAGTTTTTGTCGGATGTTTTTCGGTTTGAGGGGTTTTTGACTTTCAGTCTGCAGGCGGGGGTATTATTTCTGATCTGCATACAGCTTGGCATAATAGAGGATGTAATGCATTATGTTCCGGCATTTACACCGCTGTTTGCGCTGGCTGTTATGCCGACACTGCTTCGCAGCCAGTTTTACAAAATGGGTGAAATGGAGGCGGTGACAAGGGCTTCCGGCGCGGAGATCATACTTGCCAAACTGATTCTTGCGGGCGCGGTGAATCTGATAGGAATTACAGTGGTTTTAGGGCTGGCTATGTATAGGCAGCAATCGGGGGAGGGAACCGGGCAGATCATTTTGTACGGTCTGGTGCCTTATCTGGTTTGTATGACGACCATCCTGCGACTGATCAGACTGCGGAGGAAAGAGAGGCTGCCAGTATGCGCGGTGGCGACGACAGGTTATTGTCTGGTCTGGGGCATATCGGCAACTAAGATGCCGCAAGTCTATGAGACATCTGCGGTGGGTGTGTGGATGATCCTGTTTATTGCTTTTGCCGGATTTTTTGGGAGGGAAATAAGGTTGATTATCGAGAAAAAGAGGGAGGGAAAATTATATGGAATTATCGGTTGACCGTCTGACGAAGCATTACGGAAGGAAAATAGCGGTGGATTGTGTCAGCACGGTTTTAACCCCGGGTGTATATGGTCTGCTTGGTGAAAATGGAGCGGGAAAGACAACGTTTATGCGTATGCTGTGCGCCATTTTAGAATCCACCTCGGGAGAAGTGTTTCTGGATGGCAGGGAGATTACGTCTATGGGCGCTGATTACAGGGATGTGCTTGGATATCTGCCGCAGGAATTTGGGTATTATCCGAATTATAAGGCGGAGGAGTTTCTGCGGTATATGGCCGCACTCAAAGGCATTCCAAGGGATGTGGCAAAGAAACGCGTAAAGGAACTTCTGGAGATCGTTGACTTGAGCGATGTGAAGGGAAAGAGAATGAAAACTTTTTCGGGAGGCATGAAACAGCGTGTGGGGATCGCGCAGGCGCTTTTAAATGATCCGAAGCTGTTGATTCTGGACGAGCCGACGGCGGGGTTAGACCCAAAAGAAAGGGTGCGTTTTCGCAATCTGATCTCCGACTATGCAGGGGACAGAATCGTCCTTCTCTCCACTCATATCGTGTCGGATATTGAAGCCATTGCAGACGAAGTGCTGCTGATGAAAAAGGGAAAGGTGCTGATACAGGGGACGGTTTCGGAATTGACGAAAAAGGCGGCAGGGAAGGTGTGGGAACTGACTGTATCCCCGTCAGAAGCAAAAATCTGGCAGGAGAAGGCGGCGGTCGCCAATCTGCGGCATGAGGGGGAACAGGTGGTGCTGCGTATACTGTCAGATGTTAAGCCGGCAGAGGGGGCGGCACATTGTGAGGCAGGGCTGGAGGATTTGTACCTGTATTCTATGCGTGAATATCCGAAATAGAAAGACAAACTGGGAGGAATTGGGAATGGAATTATTCAAACTGGAACATAAAAAACTATGGCGGAAAAACAGCACCCGGGTCTGTGTCCTGTTATGTTTTTTTTACTGCGTGATATTAGGGAGCGTTCTGGTCTATCAGTGGCTCACTTTCGGAAGCAGAAAAGATTATGGGACGGGCAGCAGAGATTTTGACGGGTATGAGAATATAAAGGACTGTCAGACTTATTTTCATAAATACGGGGAACTGACAGACGAGACACTGCAGGAATGGGTCAGGGATTATCAGCGGCTCAATGAGGCGGTGGTGGAAGAAGAAAGTAAACAGGGGGGTAAAAATAAGGAAATACTGAAACAATACCAGAACACGGGATGGGAGACGGTAAACAGTATGCTTAAGACACTTTATCCGGAATTGGAGAAACCGGACATGTTTGCCGTTATGATTATGAGCTGCTATGTGGAGCCGGAAAAACTTACGGGGATTTATGAGAGAAGGGAGCAGGCGATAGAGACATTTCTCGATATCAGCGGACAGACAGGGGCGGAGCGGGACTATTTACTGCGTATCAACGAAAAGGTGAAGACACCTTTTTCATGGAAATGGGTGGAAGGGTGGTCGAATATTCTGGGAAATACGGTATCTGGTCTGGAAAGCGTGATAGCGTTGTTTCTGGCAATCGTCCTTTCGTCCCTGTTTGCCGGAGAGTGGCATGACAATACAAGCCCGCTCGTTTTGACGACAAAAAACGGATGGCGAAAACTTGCATGTGCAAAGGTGTTCACAGGGCTTTCGTTTACGTTGGAATTATTTGCGCTGACAGCTGCGGGGATGATCGGTTCACAGCTTGTTTTTCTGGGGACGGAAGGGTGGGATATGCCCATACAGACGGTTAAAATGATTGCAATCGCGCCCATGAATGTGCTGCAGGCGGAAATTTACGAGTATGTGTTCACCCTGCTCGGTGCATGGGGCTTTGCGGGCGTTTCGATGCTGTTCTCAGCGCGCTGTAAGAATCATGTGCTGGCGCTGCTTCTCAGTCTTTCGGTGGTATATGTGCCGATGGCTCTCAGAAACCGTGTGCCTTTCCTGTTAGAAAAGGCGTTTGATCTGCTGCCTTTGGTGGGAAGCGGCGCAGATATTTTCCGGACAAATACATTTCGGATATTTGGACAGTATATCTGGTCACCCTATCTGTTGATCTGGGTGCCGCTTGTGATTGGGGTTTTGTGTATGCCGCCTGCTGTGAGAGGGTGGTCAAGGCGGATGCGGAGGTGACGGGCCGGCCTGACCGTTCGGTTATTGTTTGCTCCTCATAAATCCACAGCACTTTGCGAAGAACGGGCATCGTCGGATTAAGGGAAGTTCACTGAGCGGTACTGCGTGCCGTCCCTCGTAACCAAAAGATAGGCCACGTCCTTTTCTCCGTCAAGAAACAGCCGTCCCTTTTCCAGTCCGAGACAGAGGCAGGCTGTGGAAAGGGCGTCTGCCTTTACAGAGGAGGGGCATATAATGGTCACACCAGCCAGTTCGTTGTCCACAGGATAGCCGGAGGCGGTGTCAAGAACGTGGTGGTAAAACACATCATTCTCATAGAAACACCTTTCGTAGATGCCGGAGGTCACTACAGAGGTATCCCGGATCTCTATCGTGCCCAGAGACTTCCCGGATTCGGCGAATGGCTCCTGTATGCCGATGCGGAAGGGGGAACCGTCCGGCTTTTCGCCGATGGCAAGCACATTGCCGCCCAGACTGATACAGGCGCTTTTTACGCCTTGTGAGAGCAGATATTCTTTCATTTTGTCTGCAATATATCCCTTTGCGATGAATCCAAGATCGACGGCGGCTTCCGGGTCAGCCAGGGTGACGGTGCGGTAGATGGGTTCGCCGGTTTCATCTGAGAGAGCAGTGCCGAAGCGGATATTTTCGTAGGAGACGTGGGAGAGCGCCTCTTTTATGGCGGCATCTTCCGGCACATGCGGTTCGCTGTCAGAGCCGAAATTCCAGAGTGCACTGACCGGGCGGATGGTGGGATCTATAGCGCCCTCTGTTGTGTTAGCACAGTCTGCCGCTGTCACAAGAAGGGCAGCCGTCTCCTCCGATACGGTGACGGTTTTTCCGTTTCCGTGGTTGATGTTCCACACATCCGAGCCTTCTTTCGTGGCGCTGAACAGATTCTCATATTTTTCTGCCAGTGCAAAACACCCGTCCAGAACCGATTCGTCTTCCGTGTCGTACAGGGTAATCTGGATGACCGTGTCAAAGTAGAAATCGGTTCGGGAGATGGGCGTCGTGTTTCGTGCACAGCCGGTCCATACGATACAAGACAGGGCAAGAGTTATGATAAGGATGAGTCTTGGAAGTATAATAGTTTGAAAATATTTGATATTATGAATTTGCTTCATGTGTTTCGCTTTCCAATCGTAAAATTTTATGCATGCACGTCGTGTCTGCTTTGGATTAACAGCATGGGAATCGCAGACGCTTCCATTGGAGAGCACGGTTCACCCTGTGTTCTGTCATAGTTTTTTGGAAACAACTGATTTAGAAGAAGCTTTACGGCAAGGGTTTGTTTTTCGCTAAAGCTGTAAGAAGCGCTCACACCGATAAATTCGGTCACAGGGGATATGTCTATGCCAAACGCCTTCTGTATTTTTTTACTGTAACAGAGAATGGCGGATAAATGCGCGCCGGCGGACTGGCCGGAACTAATGATTTTTTCATGGACAGATACCTCCGGGCAGTAATTCCTGCATACCAATTTTTGCTGTAAAGTTGCCATTTCCCAGATAACATGGTATCATATCTTCGGACGAAAATACAGTAGTGTTTCTATGTTTGAGAAAGGAATGATCAATATATGAAATTACCGGGCGAAGAGGAAGCGGGACGCGGCGTAGGCCATTCTCTGGTTTATATGGTGATTGGTGTATCTGCTTTTGTTCTGATCGTTCTGTTTGCCGTATTCAAGGGAAACGACAGCAAACGAGGGGGCAGCGAATATCTGCAGAAGGTACAGGAGCAGAAGGAGGAAGAGATAAAACAGGAGGAGCTTGCGGCGGCGCAGGAGGAGGAAGCGAAGCCCAAGCTTCGGGCGGAGGATCTGGATTTCTGGGATATGTACCCGGAGGAGGAAGAGACGAAAACGGAGAGGGACGCGGTGAATGCAGCGGATACGGTGACGTCTAAAAATCCTTACACGGAGAAAGCGGAGCGTGAAAAGGAAGAAGAGCGGCAGAGGGAAGAGGAAGCGCAAAATGATCCGGCAACTGACGGAAAGCATACTTTGATTACGAACCCGGATGGCACAGAAGAATGGGTTTTAATCAGTCCTTATCTGACGAAGAATACTTTTGATTTTACAAAGATGGAAGACAAGGCCGGTTTGAAGCAGTATATGGAGAACGGCAGAAAAATCTCCTATGTTGGGGTAGATATTTCCAAACATACGGGGAAGGTTTATTTTCCGAGTCTGAAAGCGGCCGGGGTGGATTATGTGATGATCCGTCTTGGCAGCCGCGGTTATACTACCGGGCAGATCACGCTGGATGAGAATTTTAAAGAGAATATTGAGGGGGCGATTGAGGCCCAGCTCGATGTGGGAATCTACTTTTACTCGCAGGCTGTCTCTCAGGACGAGGCGGTTCAGGAGGCAAATTTTGTGGTGCAGAATCTGGAGCCTTACAGAGCCCATGTGAAGTACCCGGTTGCCTTTAATATGGGTTTCGTCTCCAATGACAAGTCGAGGATCGAAGGGCTTAGCCGTGAGGATAAAACGACAGTTACGATCAGCTTTCTGGACGCAGTCAGGGCGTCAGGCTATGTGCCCATGATTTATGGGGATAAGGAGTGGCTGCTCAAAGAGGTGGATCTGACAAAACTGCAGGACTATGACGTATGGCTTTCCCAGGAAGAGGAGATTCCGGATTATCCTTACCGTTATGCCATGTGGCAGTATAACACGGACGGCGTGCTAAACGGCATAGACGGCGGTGCAGACTTGAATATCTGCTTTGTCAGTTATTCGGAGCGGTAGTCCAGAAGACGGGAAGAAACCTGAATGGAATGATACAGGCCGGCGTAGACATCGGGAGCAATTCCTTCCATGTAATTGGGGGAATAGGCTTTGTCTACGCCGGCTTTTTTTAACAGGTCGATCGCTTTGTTGTAGGCGATGGCAGCTTCTGTTTCCGTATCGTAGGTGCCCACTTTTACATAGCCTTTTACGTGTATTTTTACAAGATATCTGGTGCGGCCCTTCTCCTGTACGGCGCTTACGCCGTGAAAGCGGTTGAAAATTTCAATATTTTCATAGCGCAGGTCATTTGGGTTGCCGTTGATGAAGCGGTAGTCTCGGCCTTCCACGGCATAGTTTTTGATGCCGTAGCGGCTCATAATATTGATCTGCATGCCGTAGTCAGCCACGAAATAGTGACCGCCGCGTCTGGAAATTCTGCGGGAGGAATAATAGAACAGATCGTCTTTGTCGAAAACAAAAAATTCTGTGGGAGAAAAATAGTAGTAAAAAAAGCGGGGACGGATGTAAATGGGCGAGGAAAAATAAAGCCCGTTGTCCCGGAAATTAATCAGGCAGACCCATTTGGAGAAAGCGAGAGGAGAGTCTTCGCGATAGTCCTCGAGCCGGATGGAAGAATCATTTAAGAGCGCAGAGCCTATGCAGTAGATCTCATGCGCTTTTTTCATATCGTTGTGGCTGCCGAGGCTGATATGCTTACTGCGATAAGTTAAGGAAGCGCGATAGTATTGGCTTCCGTCCTTCTTTTTTGCCGTATATACGCCCTGTAATGGCTGATTCATGGGTCGCGCCTCCTTTTAAGTAATTGTACCATTTTTGAGAAAAAAAACAAATTCAGAAATATTTTTCCTGTTTTCTGCATAGAATATGATAGCAGCCAAATGGAGTCACAGTGTTTCAGACAGCAAACTGCTTTGACTATGGAGGAAGAGATGTACAGGAAATATATTACATGCTTCTTTTTGGCGGGGATGACCATACTATCATCATGGCTCTGCGTCAGGGAGCTGAAAATTGACCGGATATCGGCCAAGCCTGCTTTCCGTATGGAATATCTGGACACATCGATGGAGGAGGATAAGCAAAGCTTTGTAGAGATGCTTGAGAGCGTATCCTCGGGACAGAGAGTGGTGGATTACGAGGTATTGGAACAGACGAAGAAGTATCAGTTGTCGGACAAGGACTATGATGCGCTTCTTCGGATTGTGGAGGCGGAGGCAGGCGGCGAGGATCAGGACGGCAAGCTTCTGGTGGCCAATGTGGTCTTAAACAGAGTGAACAGCGAACTGTTCCCGGATACGGTGTTTCAGGTGGTCATGCAGAAGGAGCAGGGGATCGCCCAGTTTTCGCCAACCGTGGACGGCAGATACCAGAATGTCCGTGTCAGTGAAGACACGGTGGCAGCGGTGGAACGCGCCCTTTACGGAGAAGATATTTCTCAGGGAGCGTTGTATTTCTGCGCCCGTGAAAAGGCAGATTCCGACAAACTCAAATGGTTCGACAGAAAACTGACCAGACTTTTTTCCTACGGACACCATGAATTCTTCCAGTAAGGATTGTTGCGCAGACCTTGAAAGTGTGATACTATTCAAGTTGGCAATGAGCGGTGCGCAGACAGAGGGGAAACGGGGAGGGGAGCTTGCTCACCGAAGCGTTTAACCGAATGGATGCATAGGGCGAAGCCCGTGAGCGAGGAAAACCGAAGGTTTTTCGAGCAGAGCACCGTACCTTAAACTTAAAGAAGAAAGGTATGGAAAAAAGAATGGAAGTATTATATAGCAGCACCAGAGACGGCAGGGAAAAGATTACGGCGTCCCAGGCTATTTTAAAAGGTTTGTCGGAGGACGGGGGACTGTTTGTGCCAGACCACATCCCGGCGCTTTCCTGCACCATGAAGGAGCTTGCGGACAAAAGCTATCAAGAGACGGCTTATGAGGTGATGAAGCTGTTTCTGACGGATTTTACGGAGGAAGAGCTGAAGTCTTGTATCGCGCGTGCTTACGATGCTAAATTTGACACGGAAGTGATTGCGCCGCTTGTGGAGGCGGAGGGCACCTATTATCTGGAATTGTTCCACGGAGCGACCATCGCTTTTAAGGATATGGCGCTGTCGATTCTGCCCCATCTGATGACGACTTCCGCGAAGAAGAATCATGTGGAAAATGAGATTGTGATTCTGACTGCTACCTCCGGCGATACGGGAAAGGCGGCTCTGGCGGGTTTTGCAGGTGTGCCGGGGACGAAGATCATTGTGTTTTACCCGAAGAACGGTGTCAGTCCGATCCAGGAGAAGCAGATGGTGACGCAGAAGGGGGATAACACCTATGTGGTCGGCATCCACGGTAATTTTGACGATGCCCAGACAGGCGTGAAAATGCTTTTTAACGATAAGGAGTTGGCAGAAGAGATGGCTGGCCACGGCTTACAGTTTTCCTCAGCCAATTCCATCAATATCGGCCGGCTGGTGCCCCAGGTGGTCTATTATGTGTATGCTTATGCCCAGCTTTTAAAAGAAGAAAAGATTCAGGATGGAGAACAGATCAATGTGGTGGTTCCCACAGGTAATTTTGGTAACATTCTGGCTGCTTTTTACGCAAAACATATGGGTGTGCCGATCCGTAAACTGATCTGCGCCTCCAATGAAAATAAAGTGCTTTACGATTTCTTCCAGACGGGAGATTACGACAGGAACCGGGAGTTTAAACTGACCAGTTCCCCTTCTATGGACATTCTGATTTCCAGCAATTTAGAGAGACTGATCTACCGTATCGCCGGCGGCGACCCGGAAAAGAATGCGCAGTTGATGAAGAGTCTGACAGAACAGGGCAGCTATCAGATTACCCCGGAAATGAGAGAGCAGCTGGCTGATTTCTATGGTAATTTCGCAGACGAAACGGAGACGGCGGACAGAATCAAGTCCATGTATGAGAATACGGGTTATGTGCTCGACACCCACACGGCGGTTGCGAGCGCGGTCTATAAGAAGTATACGTCCGACACGCAGGACGGGACAAAGACGGTGATTGCTTCCACGGCAAGTCCGTTTAAGTTCACGAGAAGCGTGATGGTTGCCATTGACCCGAAATATGACAACATGGGCGATTTTGAGCTGGTGGATGAGCTGTCTAAAATCGGCAATGTGGATGTGCCGAAAGCCGTTGAGGAGATTCGCACCGCGCCGGTTCTGCATGATCATGTCTGTGATAAGACGGAGATGAAAGCGGTTGTGAAACAATTCCTCGGTATCGAGCAGGGGAAGGCATAAGAAACATAAAAAAGAAGAATAGACGAAAGAATAAAAAGTAAGGGAAACATTGCATGCTGCAGTGCCTCCCTTACTCTTTTATTATACAGCAAAATCCCCATTTTTTCAAGACTTGTAAAGCGATCCGCTGTCTCATATACTTAGGCAGTATACGGGAACGATGGGGTTTACAGGGAAGGAGATGGCGCATGGAACAGAAAAACTGGCTGGATGAAATGGCAAAGCAGGCACTGACGGCACAGGTTCTGGAAATGAACCAGTATACGCAGAAATATGGCCTTGTCCTGAAGGAGGAAGAGGCAGCGCTTCTTGCGGAGGTGAGGGCTGATGTGCTGAGGGAGGAGAAACGGGTTGAATTTGGGCAGAGTATTTTGCCAAAGATTATTTATGCGTTCTGCGATTCGTCCTATATCTATCAGGACAATTACTGCGAAAGCATGGCGCGTCTGCAGGAAATCTTTTTTCAGTACAAAAATGAAATGATGGATGAGATCACGGACGATGAGCTTCTGGAATTTATGCGGGAACAGTTTGAGGAGGTGTGCCGTGGCGACTTTGGCTATCTGGAGGAAACTTGTCTGGATCTCTTTGCACAGGCCATCCGCGCCGGCTATTCTGATTATCAGGAGACGGAGGGACAGGGCGTGTTTGGGGATGTCGATATCGTCAAACGGTGGGACCGGGGATTGTACCTGGAAGCATTGATGGATTTGTTCTGAGTTTTATCGGCAGTGGAAATGTTTCGCGAAAAAATGTACTGGAGGTGGGTCCGATAGAGAAATGCAGTTATCCGATGGAGGAGATGATGCCGATTGTGTCCGAACTCGCATGGAAATATACCGGCTGTGACCATTCGTCTGTCACTTACGAAAAGGCGCAGATGCTGATGGCGACAGTCATGTATTGTATCAATGAAGACGGACGGCAGGAGGGAAATGCGCTTGCGGCAAAGCACATTTCGGCAAGGGAAGCGTACGAACATGGCCGGGAGATCGTGAAGGAAAAGCTTATGAAATTACAGACGCTGTATAACGAGCTTATCCCGGATTTCAAGGATTATGGATCTGTATGTCTGAAAGATACGGTCAGAAAGGGAATCCCGGCGTTTCTGGAGAGATATGATTTCAAATATGCGCCGCAGGAGACACTGTTGACCCTTGACTATCCGATCCTGCGAAATTATGGCGGGTTATCGGGCGTCAGTCTGGTGCTCTGCTATATGCAGGACATTTGTCTGGAGCAGAAATTTCTGCAAAGGATGGATGATCAGTATGTTGTGAAAATCCTTCGGAAATATCACAGGGATTATGCGTATCTGCTGGAAAATATATGCGGGATGGTCTTACAGAATATGATGGGACATATGATGCTGGACAAGCCGCTGCAGGAGACCGGCTTCAGCCAGGAAGAGCTGGAAAGCCTGGAAGAGATTCTTTCAGATAAGACAGTGGAGCAGATCAAATCGTATCTGCTGAGGTCACTGGAACGGCTGACTGCTGCATATTATGACAATGACAGGGGGATGTCGGAGTATCTGGCCTGCGGCCTGCCGGATATCGCAGTCAGAATAAAATGTAACATGGAGAACCATTGTCTGGGGCAGTTATTAGTGCTTTGATATGATTATACGTCCATAAATCATAAAAGAGCATTGTGCAGTTGTCTGGTTTTGCACAATGCTCTTCTTTCTTTTATCAGGAGTTTCGCTCAAGCAGGTTCTGATAGTTTCTGTCCACACAGATCGTCTTGTAGGCGGGACGGATAATCTTTCCGTTGTTTGCCAGCTCCTCCATACGGTGAGCGCTCCAGCCCACAATTCTGGCGATGGCAAAAATCGGAGTATACAATTCCATCGGCAGATTGAGCATACTGTACACGAAACCAGAATAGAAGTCCACGTTGACGTTGACACCCTTGTAGATCGGACGCTCCTCCGCAATTAATTCGGGTGACAGCCGCTCTACCAGATTATAGAGGGCAAATTCATCATGTAATCCCTTTTCATTGGAGAGTCGTTCCACAAAGGACTTGAATATCACGGCACGGGGATCGGATTTTGAGTATACTGCATGTCCTACGCCGTAGATCAGTCCCGCATGGTCAAAGGCTTCTTTGTGCAGCAGCTTTTTCAAATAATCTGCCACCTGCCCTTCATTGCTCCAGTCGGAGATTTCCTGCTTCATCTCTTCAAACATCTTCACCACTTTGATGTTGGCGCCGCCGTGACGGGGGCCTTTCAAGGAACCGATGGCCGCTGCGATGACAGAGTAGGTGTCGGTCAGGGAGGAGGTAACGACATGGGTGGTGAAAGAAGAGTTGTTACCGCCGCCGTGCTCCATATGCAGGATCAGGGCGATATCCAGAACTCTGGCCTCCAGAGGCGTATATTTATTGTCCGGGCGAAGAATATGTAAAATGTTCTCTGCATTGGAAAGGTTCATCTGCGGCTGGTGGATGTAGAGACTTTCTCCGTTGTGGTAATGGTTGTAGGCCTGATAGCCGTAGATGGAAAGCATCGGAAAAAGTGCGATCAACTGCAGGCACTGTCTGAGTACATTGGGAAGGGAAGTGTCGTCTGCTCTGTCGTCGTAGGAGTAGAGCGTCAATACACATCTGGCCAGCGTATTCATCATATCGTTGCTGGGCGCTTTCATAATGATGTCTCGCACAAAACCGGTAGGCAGAGAACGGTAGCTGTTCAAGAGTTTTGTAAAATCAGCCAGCTCTTTACCATCCGGCAGTCTGTCAAATAAAAGAAGATAGGTGACTTCCTCGAAGCCGAAACGGCCGTCGGTGGAAAGACCGTTTACCAGATCCTGCACATTGTACCCGCGGTAGAAGAGCTTGCCGTGCGTGGGTACCTGTACGCCGTCCACGATCTTGTTGGCGCGCACGTCGGAAATGTTTGTTAATCCGGCCAGTACGCCCTTACCGTTTAAGTCTCTCAAGCCGCGCTTTACATCAAATTTTGTAAAAAGATCCGTATCGATAATGCCGGCCTGCTGGCTCATGTTGGCAAGCCGTACAATTTCGGGGGTAATTTCAGAAAAACTATTCTGCTCCATAAATTAAGTCCCTCCTTTCGAAAACAAGGTTGTTCCGATCCCGAACCGAAGAATGGTTTATTTCTCCGGGCATAACATCGGGTGTATTTGTGACAAAAACGGCGCAGGGGGACGGTTCACCCTTGCACCGACTTTATTATAATACCATGAAAAATAGGAGAGAAACAAGCAAAAACGGTAATTTAACAAATTTTTAATATTATGTTAACAATATCTACACACGGAATAGCAAGATGGTACCAGACAAGAATGCGTACTTTTCTCTTTGAGAAGTACAATTTTTAGGCGAAGGGGGAAATTTTTCCTATTTTCTATTTGTTTTTTTTAGCGGCAGGCAGTATAATATACTAAACATAGGCGGCATTTTATATACAGAAAGGAGCGTGCATATGAACGTAGGTGCGATATCATCTCAAAAAGGTCTTTTCCGGTCATACACCCACCTTTCCAGCGGAAAGAGGATCAATTCAGCCAAGGATGACCCGGCAGGGTATGCCCTTGAGCAGCGGATGAAGACGCAGGAAACCGGGTATCAGGTTGGAGCGGATAATGCGGGAATGGCGATTGGCGCGTCCAACGTGGCAGAGAGCGCTCTGGGCGGCATGTCAGATTATTTACAGAGAATCAGAGAGCTTGCCGTGAGATCCATGAACGGCATCAATTCCGACGCGGATAAACAGGTTTATCAGAAGGAGATCGACCAGCTCAAGCAGGGGATCGAAGGACTCGCAAGGGATACCAGTTTCAATGAGCAGAAGCTTCTAGACGGCAGTATGGCGGACATGGCGGTTGCAACTTCGCCAAACGGCGGCAGCATGCATATCCAGATGGAAAATTCCACGCTGGAAGCGCTCGGCATCGCTGATCTGGATGTCACGTCGAAGGATTTCAGTCTGGATGCCATTGATAATGCGCTGGATATGATTTCCCAACGCAGGGGCAATCTGGGTGCGTCCACGAATGCTTTACAGTATACGCGCAATTTCAATCAATCCGCAGCGCTCAACCAGCTTTCTTCCAGAAGCCGTCTGGAGGATCTGGATTTCCCGAAGGCGATATCGAAGAAAAAGCAGGATGAGGTATTCGGGCAGTATCGGATGGCTATGCTGAGACGGCAGATGGATGAGAAGAGAAAATCCACGATGGCGTTATTCTGATTTAATTGGGAAGCTGCGCCTATACGATTCGTCTATTGACTTTTTAAAGGCGGTCTGAGATAATGTTAAAGGTGTACGGACAGAGGTACATGTAAGGGACATTCGGGACTTCGGAGAGTCATTTTTCCGATGTTCCGTGAACCAATACAATTTTTAAGGAGGAGAACGTAAAATGGCAACAAAAGCGTATTATCCCATTTCCGAGATTGGCGCCGGCAAGGTTGGTTTTTCTAAGACCCGTTCCATTATTGAGGCGGCATTTTACGGAAACAATGTAGTTAAGGTTAGCACCTTGAGAGAAGCTTATGAGCTGGCAAAGAATTCACCCGGTACCGTGGTGACTGATATGCCGATTAAGGATGGCGAGACCTTCGGCCTTCCCGCAGACGCAAAGGTACTCTTATTCAACGACGGTGCTGTAACCGGCCGTTATGCAGCAGCACGCCGCATCAAGGGTGAGCCTGGTGTAGATGAGGCGAAGTTAGATAAAGTGGTTATGGACGCGATCTATGAGACACGCTGGAAAACCATGTACCATGCAGAGTGCTTCGTAGGCCTTGACCCTGAGTTTATGGCGAAGGCACATCTCCTGATTCCCGAAGGAGAGGAGAACCTTCTGTATAACTGGATGATCAACTTCCAGTATATGTCCGATGAGTATGTAAAGATGTACAAGAGCTCCAAACCTGTCGGCGACGGCAAGGAGCCTGATATTTACATCTTCTCCGATCCCCAGTGGGCGCCCCACGAAGCTCCCGATGTGGATTACAGCTGTCTGAGCGATCCTCTGACACTTTGCTACTTCGATACCAATGAGAACTGTGCAGCAATCCTTGGCATGAAGTATTTCGGTGAGCACAAGAAGGGCACACTGACCATGGCTTGGGCGCTTGCAAACAGAAACGGATACGCTTCCTGCCACGGCGGTCAGAAAGAGTACTCCTTAGAGGGCGGCAAGAAGTTCGTTGCTTCCGTTTATGGTCTGTCAGGTTCTGGTAAGTCCACTCTGACCCATGCTAAGCATGACGGCAAGTACGATGCGTTTGGTGGAATCAAGGTTCTTCACGATGACGCTTTCATCATCAACGCAGACACCTGTGCATCCATCGCTCTTGAGCCTACTTATTTTGATAAGACATCCGATTATCCGACAGGATGTCCTGACAACGAGTTCCTGTTATCTGCTCAGAACTGCTCCTGCACGATGGACAGCGAAGGAAAGATTCAGCTTGTAACTGAGGACATCAGAAACGGTAACGGCCGTGCGATCAAGTCCAAACTGTGGTCTCCTAACCGCGTTGATAAGATCGATGCACCTGTTAACGCAATCTTCTGGATCATGAAGGATCCTACGATCCCGCCGATCGTTAAGCTGAAAGGTTCCGCGCTTGCATCCGTTATGGGCGCTACGCTGGCAACTAAGACCTCTTCCGCAGAGCGTGTGGCTGCAGGCACAGACATGAATGCAATCCGTATCGTTCCCTATGCGAACCCCTTCAGAACCTATCCTCTGGTTAACGACTATGAGAAGTTCAAGAAGCTGGTTGAGGAGAAGAACGTAGACTGCTACATCGTTAACACCGGCGACTTCATGGGACACAAGTGCCAGAAGGAAGACACACTTGGCATTCTTGAGACCATCGTTGAGGGCAAGGCGAAATTCGAGCAGTGGGGTCCTTTCGAGGATATCGAGATTATGAACGACTGGAGCGGCAAGACAGGCGACTTCACACCTGACTTCAATGACGCTGATTACAAGGCTCAGTTAAAGAGCGCACTTGAGACCCGTGTGAACGCGGTTAAGGGCTTTGCTGAGAAGAAGGAAGGTTACGACAAGCTTCCTGACGAGGCGCTGGCAGCTCTTGAGAAGCTGGTTAATGTTTTGTAATTTCCAGTAATCTGTATAATGTATAAAATAAAAGTGTATCCGGGAATCGTTTGATTTTCGGATACATTTTTTAATAGTTGGAACTTCTTGCAGATCCGCTGTGTGGACAAATGACTTTGCAGAGAGTAAAATAAAATAATATATCTGTGATCAGAGGAAAGGGCCATAAACAATAAGCGCAAAAGGAATAGGAAACAGTGGATTTTAAAAATTGTTTGGGAGATGGAGGAAAGCTATGTATCATTGCGAAATTTGTTTTTATATGATTACGGAACAGAATGAATTATTTGAGATCTTGAAACAGATGCCGCAGTTTCTTCGTTTTTCACATGAATATCAGAAGAGTGCCCGCGCGGATGCGGCGCTGACCAGCAGGGCTGATGTAATTCTGGCGGATATGCGGCAGACGGATGCGGCACAAACGCTTGCGTTTCTTCTTTCCCATAAGAGGAAAGAGGCGGAACTGATTGTGCTGGCGGATCAGGAGCAGACGACGCTTTTGACCACAAAAGATGATTCGGAGGAGATTACGGATATCTGGGTGACGCCTGTAACTGAGGCAGAGTTTCGGTTTCGTCTGACCCGCTGGCAGAAAACTTACAAGATGAGCAAGGATTTTTGGCTGACACAGACTTATCTCGATACGACCATCAACTGTGTGCCCCATCTGATCTGGTATAAGGATAAAGAGGGCGCTCATATGAAAGTAAACGAGGCGTTTTGTAAGGCTGTCAATAAAACTATGAAGCAGATTGAAGGGCGCGGGCACTATTATATTTGGGATATCGACCCGGATGAATATGCGAAAGGTGAATTTATCTGCATGGAATCGGAGTACGAGGTGATGGAGAAGGGAGAAACCTGTATTTTTGATGAAACGGTCAAGATCGGGGAGAGTATGCGTGAGCTGAAAACCTATAAGGCGCCTCTGTTTGATCTGGACGGAAGCGTTATGGGAACTGCAGGCGTTGCCATAGATGTGACACAGGAGCGGCTTTATGAACAGATGATGATCAAGAATGCGAATACGGATTTCCTTACGGGCCTGTATAACAGACGGTATGTGTATGAGTTTATAGACCAGCTAAAGAATGACTACATATCGGTGTATTGCATTGATCTGGATCATTTTAAGAGCGTCAATGATATTTATGGCCACCATGAAGGCGACAAGGCGCTGGTTCTTACGGCAAAGACGCTTCAGGAATGTTTGCCGGAAAGTTTGATTGCACGCATGGGAGGTGATGAGTTTCTGGTGGTGTTAATAGGGGTATGTACAGAGGATGAAGTAGAAAAGACTAAGAAAATGATAAAAGATCAGTTAGACCGGGAATTTGCGAAGCACGAAAATTTCCAAAAAATTACTGCCAGCGTGGGAGCGGCTTATTCCCAGACGGGGACGGAAACGTTCCATCATTTATTCCATAGAGCCGATGAAATGATGTATCGGGAGAAGGAAAGCAGCAGATAAAAATTTGAAATTTCAATTTTCACTGCCAAAAAATTCTGTTGTATTTCGCGGTCAATTCGGATATAATAGATGTAACCTGAAATGTGCGATAAATCTTGTTATTTTGAACCTACAGATACTTTAAACGGGATTCCTACATTGTCATATAGATGTCAGGCCTCCAGCCTTTGGGCACCCAGCAGTGGAAGACAGAAGTATGGTTGCGGTTACCCACCTAGCATTGCTAGGAGTCAAAATACAAGATCCGGCATTTTGGGGCATATACGAAAGATGGAAAAGCAGTCGTCCTGTACGGCTGCTTTTGCGGGTATGGAGGAATGGAGGGCAAAATGAGCATAAGAGTAGGAATATTGGGATATGGGAATTTGGGGCGCGGTGTGGAATGTGCCGTGAAGCAGAATCCTGACATGGAGCTTGTGGCAGTGTTTACACGCAGGGAACCTCAGACAGTGTCAATTCTCACAGACTCGGCATCTGTCTGTCATGTGTCGGAGGCGGCGGCATGGAAGGATAAAATTGACGTGCTGATCCTCTGCGGCGGCAGTGCAACGGATCTGCCGGAGCAGACACCGGCGTATGCGAAACTGTTTAATGTGGTGGACAGTTTTGATACCCATGCCAACATACCGAAGCATTTTGATTCCGTGGACGCGGCCGCAAAAGAGTCCGGGAAGACAGGTATTATTTCTGTGGGCTGGGATCCGGGGATGTTTTCTTTAAACAGGATGTACGCTTCGGCTATTCTGCCGAACGGAAAAGATTATACCTTCTGGGGGAAAGGCGTCAGCCAGGGACACTCCGATGCCATCCGCAGAATTGAGGGCGTGAAAAATGCAAAGCAGTATACAATCCCGGTGGAGGCTGCTCTTGAGGCAGTGAGAGAGGGAAAAAATCCCGAGCTGTCCACAAGAGAAAAACATATCAGAGAGTGCTTTGTCGTTCTGGAGGAAGGAGCGGACGCCGCGAAAGTGGAGCAGGAGATTAAAACCATGCCGAATTATTTCGCGGACTATGACACCACCGTACATTTTATCAGTGAGGAGGAACTGCTTAAGGATCACAGCGGCATTCCGCACGGCGGCTTTGTACTGCGAAGCGGAAAAACCGGCTGGGAGCAGGAGAACAGCCATCTGATTGAATACAGTCTGAAACTGGATTCTAACCCGGAGTTTACTGCCAGTGTGATTGCTGCTTATGCGAGGGCGGCTTACCGGCTTAATAAAGAAGGACAGGCAGGAGCGAAGACAGTGTTTGATATTCCGCCCGCTTATCTGAGTGCAAAGAGCGGGGCAGAGCTTCGGGCAGCCATGCTGTAAGCAGTGGTTTGATAATAGGAGGATCTTATGAAACGCTCAGAGATCAATCAGATAATACGGGAAATGGAAGCGCTGGCGGCGGAAAACGGATTTCATCTGCCTCCATTCTGTCACTGGACGCCGGAAGAATGGAAAAGTAAGGGACATGAGTATGATGAGATCCGTGATAACATGCTCGGATGGGATATCACGGATTTCGGACGTGGTGATTTTAACGCCTGTGGTTTTGGACTGGTCACGCTCAGAAACGGAAATCAGCACAATCCGAAGTATAAGAAAGTGTACGCAGAGAAACTGCTTTTCATGCGTGATACGATGATGGCGCCCATGCATTTCCATTGGTTTAAATCGGAGGATATCATCAACCGCGGGGGCGGTGTATTGCAGATAAAGATTTATCAGGATGACGGGGAGGGCGGGCTCTCCGGTGAGGATGTGGTGATCAATGCCGATGGACGCACTTACACGGGGGCCGGCAGGCTCTTATGTCACACTGCACCCGGGAGAGAGCGTGACGCTCTGGCCGCACCAGTACCATGAGTTTCATGCGGTGCCGGGAACGGGGAGCATACTGATCGGCGAGGTGTCCCAGTGCAACGATGACAATACCGATAATCGTTTTTATGAGCCGGCGGGGAGATTTCCTGAGATTGAGGAGGATGAAGCGCCGTACAGGCTGTTGTGCAATGAGTATCCGCCTGCCGGGAAAAACGAATAACAGTTGAACAACTTTCCTGGTTTCAAAAGGAACTGCCGGGCATGCGAGGGCTTCACGGGTGAATGAAAATTTTAGCCGTGGAGCTTTTTTGCTGGATATATAGATACTATTTTGCTATTTGTGCGCATAGAAATAGAGGAGGAAATGGGAAAGGCTGTGCTATGAAATTGGAAGGGAAGCAGCTTGCGAAGCTGGCTCTTATTTTTTTCGGTCTCTTATTTATTGTCTGTCTTTTTCTGGGAAGAAGACAGAAACAGGAGGAAACGCCTGCGCCGCCTGAGGGGGAACGGATTACGGCTGAGGATGTGGAGATTTTGCTGGATGCCCTGGGAGTCTCCTTTTCTATGGCTGCATCCGGCAGTGACAGGACGACACAGAGCGCACAGGAAACGGATGGGGAAGAGGATGCCGCATATTTTACATATGGACAGTATGGAGAGCTTTGCCGGCAGATCGGTGAGGAGGAATGGGGGCTTCCTGATTACAGCGGGCAGTATGAGCCGGATCAGGCTCTTTTAAAAGAGGACTGGTATGACGCGTTCCGTATTCTTCTGGCGTACCTGGACACGGAATCCGCTATTTGGGAGACTACGGTTTTTGTGCTCAAGGTTGACGAAGAGAAGCAGGAAGCCTACACGGAGAACGGCGCCATGCAGGGAGCCAGCCGCTATTGCTCCACGGCCTTTGCGGAAAATGAACTGCAGGAGATGCGGGTCTATGTCAAAGGAGATACGCTGCTTACGATTGTGGAGGTCATGCCGGAGGATCACTATCTGGGAAGTGTGTGGGTGATGGAGAACAAAGACGGTACGCTGGACTGTTTTTATCGTCAGACCGCATTCCGGGCGGCGCTTTCCGGGAATGCCCACAAGAATCCGCCCAAACGGGAACAGATTGCAGATCTGACTTTTCGCGGCGGGCGTGTTGTGGAGGCAAAGGAGCGCAGGGAGAAAATTCACGGAAAGCTTCTCCGTGCTACTGCGCAGGAACTGGAGATCGAGGACTACGGGATTTATCAGATTGCGGAGGAGATGGAGATCTATAAGCTGTACGGAAGTCTGAAAACGCTGGAGCAGGCGCAGCTGCGGGTGGGCTGTGCGGATACGGATTTTGTCGTCGACAAGGGAAAGGTATATGCCTGTCTGGTTTCGGAGGAAGCAGGGGCGGATCAGATCCGAGTATTGCTAAAGAATACAGCGACTGGCACCAATTATCACGAGCGCGTGGGAATTACTGTGGATGGGGCAGAGACAGGAATACGGGCGGATCAGATGACTGTCGGAGAGCGCAGAATTTATCGCAGTGAAAATCTCACGGACAAGGTTACGGTGGAGATGGAGGGGAGCACAAGAGCGGATCACGCCTACCGGGGCGCTGTCGAGTGCCTGCGGACAGAGCAGGGGATTGTTTTGGTCAACGAGCTGCCGTTGGAGGAATATCTCTACGCGGTGGTGCCGAGCGAGATGCCGGCTTCATATCCGCAGGAGGCGCTTAAGGCGCAGGCGGTGTGCGCCAGAACCTATGCGTACCGCTACATTCTGCGGGCGGGCATCCCAGAGCTTGGCGCCCATGTGGACGATACCACGGCTTATCAGGTGTATCATAATATTGAGGAACATGCGGACTCTACCACAGCGGTCAAAGAGACGGACGGAGTACTTCTCGCCTATGATGGTGAGGCGGCGGGAAATTATTATTATTCGACCTCCTGCGGGACAGGAACAGATGTGGTGAGCTGGCAGGGAGGAAACAGCGAGGAGGTGCCTTATCTACGGGGCGTGCGCGTGAGTATGGCTGGCGGGGAGGACAGGGCGGAAGGAGCAGAACAGGAAACGGAAGATGCACAGCGGTCTGGAGCCGAAGCGGTATCGGTGGAGGAAGATGTGCTCGAAGGATTTGACGCGGAGTCTCTGCGCGATGAGAGGACATTCCGACAGTTTATAACCACGGTACATGAAGCGGACTTTGAGAAGGATGAACCTTGGTATCGGTGGAGTTACCATGTGGAAGCGTTGGATGAAAAAGGTCTGTTTTCCCGTTTGAAGGAACGGTATGCAAGTGCGCCGGCTTTTGTACTGACGAAGGCGGAAGGGGATTATTATGTGTCGGAGCCGATTGGGAAACCGGGGAAAATAAGGAAGATAGAGATCGCTAAAAGGGGCGCTGGCGGGATTGCGCAGGAGTTGAACATTGAGACGGAAAAAGCGACGTATAAAGTGCTTTCTGAATACAATATCCGCTATGTCCTGTGCGACGAAAAAAGCGCCGTAAGGAAACAGGACGGGAGTGAAATCGTGCCGAAAACACTTCTTCCTAGTGGCTTTTTTGTGCTGGATACCGTCAGCGGGGCTGGAAAAGACGGAGAAAATGTGGTAGGATATACGTTGACTGGCGGCGGTTACGGACACGGCGTCGGCATGTCCCAGAACGGGGCGAAGGCGATGGGAGCGCAGGGGGCTGACTATAAGCAGATTCTTTCCCTTTTTTATCCCGGGTGTGCGGTGAGGGATGCGGAGGAGCTGAGAGAGCAGTAGAACGGGGATAGTTTTATTTCAGCTTAGTTACAGCTTTAAGCGGAATACACAGAACATGACAGAAAGCAACCGGGAGTATGATGAGAACGATTTACAGACTTTTTTTAATCCTGCGGGACTTTAACTGGAAGATGACGAAAAAGAATATCAGCGCCTTCGCGGCAAGCACGGCGTTTTTCCTCTTTCTGTCCATGATTCCGCTTCTGATGGCGCTGTGCGCGATTTTGCCGTACACGAGGCTGACGGAGGTAGATTTAATCAATGCCATCACACAGTTTACGCCGGATGCGGTGGACGGCATGGTGATACGTATCGTGTCGGATGTCTATGCCAGATCGGCGGGGACGATTACGGTGTTTGCACTGGTAACGATCTGGTCGGCGGCAAAGGCAATGCTGGCGCTGATCCACGGGCTGAACGCGGTCAACGATGTGGAGGAGAAGCGTAATTATTTTGTGCTGCGCGCCATCGCCTGCTTTTATACGGTGATCATTCTGGCGGCTACGCTGGTGGCGCTTTTCGTGATGGTGTTCGGCAATGTGATTGTGGATATTCTTCTCAGGGATATCCCACCGCTTCATCTGGTGGTGCATGTGATTATGCGTTTTCGCTTTCTCGTTTCGTGGGCGGTTCTGACTTTGATTTTTGCCATGATCTATGCCTTTGTACCGAGCTGCAAGCTTCGTTTTAAGGCGCAGATCCCGGGGGCGGCTTTTGCGGCGGTTTTGTGGAGTATCGCCTCCTTTGCCTTTTCCATATATGTGGATCACTACAATGATTTCGGCACTTACGGGAGTTTGACTACGGTGGTCATTTTGATGCTCTGGTTTTACATGCTGATGTATATCTTGATGATCGGGGCCCATATCAACAGGTATTTCGGACCGGTTTATAAATTTCTCTTCGGGTGGCTTGACAAGTCAAAGGAAAGCCACTAAAATAGCAGATAGATTTGTTGCGGACATAATTGTCCGGGGCAGAAAGTAAGGAATGAAATAATACGAAAGGCTAAGAAGGTGTCAGTAGGAGAGTTTTTTCCGCCAGAGAGAGGGAATCGTCGGCTGTGAGTTCCCTTCGGTTCAGAAATGATCTGAATTTCCCACCAGAGCTTTCCGGGTGAACCGATTGACTGCTTTTGCGGGTTGGTTGTATTAGTTCGGAACGTACAGGCACGTTACGCCGAAGGAAGCGTCCGTTTACGGGACTGCTATGAAGCAGATTCCGGGAGCGGGAAACTGGGTGGTACCGCGGATTTTATTCGTCCCATGTGTGTTGCATGTGGGGCGTTTTTTGCGCGCATAAGCAGAGACATGGAGATAAGAATGATTACTCTAAATGATGTAACTTTTAGGTGAAAATATTGATTGATCGTACAACTAACGATTATGTCCATCAAAGGAGAGGAGAACAGGCATGAAAGAAAAATTGGAACAGATTAAAGCCGAGGCGCTGCGTCAGATCGAGGCAAGTGACGCTCTGGAAAAGCTGAATGAAGTGAAGATTAACTTCCTTGGAAAAAAGGGCGAGCTGACGGCGGTGTTAAAGAGCATGAAGGACGTGGCTCCTGAAGACCGTCCGAAGGTGGGACAGCTTGTCAACGAGACGAGAGCGGAGATTGAGAAGGTGCTTGAGCTTTCAGTCAAAAAGATGGAGAGAGCCGTCAGGGAGGCGAAGTTAAAGACGGAGGTCATCGACGTGACCCTGCCCTCCAAAAAGAATAAGATGGGGCACCGCCATCCCAATACCATCGCATTGGAAGAGGTGGAGAGAATCTTCATCGGTATGGGCTATGAGGTAGTGGAAGGCCCCGATGTGGAAAAAGATTATTATAACTTTGAGGCGCTCAATATTCCTGCGGATCATCCGGCAAAGGATGAGCAGGACACCTTTTATATTACCGGGGATATCCTGCTGCGGACGCAGACGTCCTCCACGCAGGTGCATGAGATGGAGAAAGGAAAGCTTCCCATCCGCATGATCGCGCCGGGAAGGGTATTCCGTGCGGACGAGGTGGACGCGACCCATTCCCCGTCCTTCCATCAGATCGAAGGGCTGGTGATCGATAAGCATATCACCTTTGCGGACTTGAAGGGGACGCTGGAAGAATTTGCGAGGGAGCTGTTCGGGGAGAACACAAGGGTGAAATTCAGACCGCATCATTTCCCCTTCACAGAACCCAGCGCGGAGATGGACGTATCCTGTTTTAAGTGCGGCGGCAAGGGCTGCCGGTTCTGCAAAGGCGAGGGCTGGATTGAAATTCTCGGCTGCGGCATGGTGCATCCCCATGTGCTGGAGATGAGCGGCATCGACCCGGAGGAATACACGGGATTTGCTTTCGGCGTGGGACTGGAGCGTATCGCATTGCTGAAATATGAAATTGATGATATGAGACTGTTGTATGAAAACGATATCCGTTTCCTGAAGCAGTTTTAATGGATAAAGGCTGACATAATGGATATGTTTGATGTGCGACATTTCCTTAAACTGTTTTGACAGGGAAGTAATTGTGAAAGGAAATAAATATGCCACATGTAAAAATCAAATGTTTTTCCGGCAGGACAGAGGAGCAGAAAAGAAGATGTGCAGAAAGAATTGCGGAAGACATTTCTGAAATACTTGGATGTGATATTTCCAGTGTCTCTGTCGCGATTGAAGATGTTGCGCAGGAGGACTGGAAAGAGAAGGTCTGGGATAAAGATATGGCTGCCGATCAGGATTTGCTATATAAAAAACCGGGATACACATACGATTAAATATTATTCCGAGTGTTTATCATATTTTGAAATAAGTGGTTTTGTAAAATTACACGATTGTGAATTGCTTGCATGGTTATCAAAATTCTTCAAAATATACCCAGTTTATAACGCTGTGAAGAGTTTCGCAATCAGCATAGACTTTTAGAAAAGAAAGGGAAAGGTTTACAGCATGAATACAGCATTGTCATGGATTAAAGCATATGTGCCGGAACTTACGTGCACGGATCAAGAGTATATGGACGCGATGACCCTCTCCGGGACGAAGGTGGAGGGCTACGCCAGACTGGACAAAAATCTGGAAAAGATCGTGGTGGGACAGATCAAGAAGATCGAGAAGCATCCCGACGCGGATAAGCTGATCGTCTGTCAGGTGGATATCGGCGGCGAGGAAATTCAGATCGTCACCGGCGCGCCTAACGTGAAGGAGGGTGACAAGGTTCCTGTGGTGTTGGACGGCGGCAAGGTTGCCGGAGGGCACGACGGCGGGCCGTTGCCGGAGGACGGTATCTCGATTAAGGCGGGAAAGCTGCGCGGCGTACCTTCAAACGGTATGATGTGCTCCATCGAGGAGCTTGGCTCCGACAGGAATTTTTACCCGGAGGCACCGGAAATGGGCATCTATATTTTCGGGGATGATGTACAGGTTGGCGCGGACGCGGTGGAAGAACTGGGACTTAGGGATACGGTGTTTGAGTATGAAGTGACCTCAAACCGTGTAGACTGTTATAGTGTGATCGGCATTGCCAGAGAGGCGGCGGCTACGTTCAGAAAGCCTTTTGTGCTGTCGGCAGTGACAGCAAAGGGAAACGACGAGAAGGTGGAGGACTATGTATCCGTGGAGGTGCAGGATCAGGAGCTCTGCCCGAGATACTGCGCGAGAGTGTGCAAAAACATTAAGATCGCGCCCTCGCCGAAGTGGATGCAGAGACGCCTTGCGGCAAGCGGTATCCGCCCTATCAACAATCTGGTGGACATTACCAACTATGTGATGGAGGAGTACGGCCAGCCCATGCACGCCTTTGATCTAGACACCATCGCGGGGCATAAGATTATCGTCCGCAGGGCGAAGGACGGCGACGTTTTCCGCACGCTGGACGGACAGGACAGGAATCTGGATTCGGACGTGCTGATGATCTGCGACGCGGAGAAAGAAGTAGGTATCGCCGGAATCATGGGCGGCGAAAATTCCATGATTACGGACAGCGTGAAAACCGTGCTCTTTGAGGCGGCGACTTTCAACGGCGCGAACATCCGCAAGTCTGCAAAGCGCGTCGGACTGCGCACGGACGCGTCGGGCAAGTTCGAAAAGGGGCTTGATCCTTACAATGCGGAGGCGGCGATCAACCGTGCCTGCCAGCTCATTGAGGAGCTTGGCTGCGGCGAGGTGGTCGGCGGCATGGTGGATGTGCACGGCGAGATGAAGGAGAAGGTGGTTCTTCCCTTTGAGCCGGAGCGTTATAACAGCCTTCTCGGTACAGACGTCTCCGAACAGGAAATGCTTAATATTTTCAAGATGATTGAAGTGGAATATGATGCCGAGAAGCGGACGCTTACGGTGCCGACTTTCCGCCAGGATATCCTTCGCCAGTGCGATATCGCGGAGGAAGTGGCAAGGTTTTACGGCTACGATAAGATTCCGACCACGCTGCCAAACGGCGAGGCGACTACGGGAAAACTCCCTTTCAAACTGCGCATTGAACAGAAGGCTAGAGATATTGCGGAATACTGTGGCTTTTCACAGGGAATGTGCTATTCCTTTGAAAGCCCGAAGGTATTTGATAAATTATTGCTGTCCGCGGACGATCCGGCAAGGCAGGCGATCACGATTGCAAATCCTTTGGGAGAAGATTTTTCGATTATGCGGACGGTTCCTTTGCACGGGATGCTGACCAGCCTTGCAACAAACTACAACAGGCGCAACAAGGATGTGCGGCTCTACGAGCTCGGCAATATTTATCTGCCCAAGGCTCTGCCGCTCACGGAACTGCCCGAGGAGCGGATGCAGTTTACCCTCGGCATGTATGGGGATTGTGATTTCTTCGACATGAAGGGCGTGGTGGAAGAGTTCTTTGAGAGTGTCGGCATGCATAAAAAGGCGGTCTATGACCCGCAGGCGGGCAGAAACTATCTGCATCCGGGCAGACAGGCGAATATCGAATACGAGGGGACGCTTGTGGGGTATCTCGGCGAAGTGCACCCGGAGGTTTGCGACAACTATGATTTGAAGACAAGGGCTTATGTGGCGGCGCTTGACATTCCGTCGATTCTGCCTTATGCTACCTTTGACCGCAAGTATGAGGGGATCGCGAAGTACCCGGCAGTTCTGCGCGATATCAGCATGGTGGTGCCGAAGACTGTGATGGCGGGTCAGATTGAGGCTGTCATTGCCCAGCGCGGCGGAAAGATTCTGGAAGATTACCAGCTCTTTGATATTTATGAGGGCGATCAGATTAAAGAGGGCTTCAAGTCCATGGCTTACTCCATTACCTTCCGTGCCAAAGACAGGACGCTTGAGGAGGCGGATGTGACCAGCGCCATGAAGAAAATTCTCAACGGTTTGAAAGGCATGGGGATAGAATTGAGAAGTTAAAATATGGCATATGGAGAAATGGCAAAAAAATGACTGAAAAAGAAAAAATGCTTACAGGACAGCTTTATGACCCGTCTGATCCCGAACTGGATCAATTGCGCTTGAAAGCACGTAAACTGGCAAGACGTTATAATATGACTGACGAGGACGAAAGGGAAAAACGATATAAAATCCTTAAAGAGCTGCTCCCCAATACCCTGGAAATGCCTGACTTGCAAGCGCCTGTTTATTTTGACTATGGCTGTAATACGTACTTTGGAAAATACAGCGGAGTAAACTTTCATTTTACCTGTCTGGATGTGTGCCCTGTCCATATTGGGGATAATGTAATGATTGGCCCCAATGTTACCATTGCAACGCCTATGCATCCAATGCTCCCAGAAGAGCGGAACTGCAGGTTACGTGAGGATGGCAGCATTTATAATCTTGAATACGCAAAACCTGTTACCATTGAAAATGATTGTTGGCTCGCCGCCAACATAGTTGTTTGCGGTGGTGTAACAATTGGCGAAGGAAGCGTTATCGGAGCGGGCAGTGTCGTAACAAAAAGCATTCCGCCGCACAGTCTTGCCGTTGGCAATCCGTGCAGGGTTGTTAGGGAGATTACGGAAGAGGACAGAATGGAGCAGCGGTAGGGGAAGATGATAAGCATTGGATGAAGTATGATAAGAACACATGAAAAGTGCCAAAAGATTTAGAAAAGAGAGGAGTGGTAAATTTGGAACAGAAAAACACATGGGAAACTTATGATGAGAAACAGCTAGGGGAAGTGGACGCTTTTGCCAGAGAGTATATGGACTTTCTGGACAGAGGAAAGACCGAGCGGGAGTGCATCGACCAGATCGTAAATACGCTGGATGAGGCGGGATATCAGGAACTGGAGGCGCTGGTGAAGGACGGCAAAAAGCTGAAAGCCGGGGACAAGGTGTATTCCGTATGGATGAATAAATCCATTGTGATGTTTCAGATCGGCAAGGAGAAGATGGAGGACGGCATCAATATTCTCGGGGCGCACATCGACTCTCCCCGTCTGGACGTGAAACAGAATCCTCTCTATGAGGACGGCGGTTTCGCCTATCTGGACACCCATTATTACGGCGGCGTGAAAAAGTACCAGTGGGTGACGATTCCCCTTTCCATTCACGGCGTGGTTGTGAAGAAGGACGGCAGCACCGTGGAGGTCAACGTGGGCGAGAACGAGGACGATCCCGTTTTCTTCGTGTCCGACCTTTTGATCCATCTTGCGAGCGAGCAGCTTGAGAAAAAGGCAAACAAGGTGATTGAGGGCGAGGCGTTGGATATCATCATTGGCAATAAGCCTCTTGTGATCGATAAGAAGAAAAAGAAGGATGACGAGGAGGACAGCGCGCCGAAGGACGCTGTGAAGAAGGGAATCCTTGAAATTTTAAAGAGAGATTACGATTTTGAGGAGGAGGACTTTATCTCCGCCGAGCTTGAAGTGGTGCCCGCCGGGAAGGCGAGGGAGGCAGGTTTTGACCGCAGCATGATTCTTTCCTACGGACAGGATGACCGCGTGTGCGCGTTCTCTTCCCTGAAAGCGATGCTGGAGATCGGGCAGACCGAAAGAACGGCATGCTGTATTCTTGTGGATAAAGAGGAGATCGGCAGCGTAGGCGCGACCGGTATGCAGTCCAAATTCTTTGAGAACGCGGTGGCGGAGGTGATGAACCTTCTCGGTGAGTACAGTGAGCTTGGCCTGCGCAGATGCCTTGCACGCTCCTGTATGCTTTCCTCCGACGTGAGCAGCGCATATGATCCGGCATATGCGTCCAGCTTTGACAAGAAGAACGTGGCTTACCTTGGCGGCGGCATGGTGTTTAACAAGTTTACGGGCAGGGGCGGCAAGTCCGGCTCCAACGATGCCAACGCGGAGTATCTCGGTCACATCCGTGCGATCTTTGAGAAGGAGAAGGTGAATTTCCAGACAGCGGAGCTTGGCAAGGTGGATCTTGGCGGCGGCGGCACGATCGCCTATATCCTTGCGCTCTACGGCATGAACGTGATCGACAGCGGCGTGGCGGTATTAAACATGCACGCGCCCTGGGAGGCAACAAGTAAGGCGGACGTGTACGAGACGAAGCGCGGGTATGTGGCTTTTCTGGAAAATGCATGCCTATATTAACGTGAGAAGTACTTCTAACCACTCACAGCAGAGGCTGTTTCGTGGAGAAGCACTAAGTCTCACGCAGGAGAATGCCTGAAAAGCGGCATTCTCCGCACCGATTTGAGATTCCGTGAAGAGGAATCAAGGTGGTTAGAGTGGAAAGCTGACTTGGTCAGTCAAAGATGTGTATGTGTAATGAAGTATGTAAGGATGGGAGCGCATGGCAGAGTGAGAGCTTTTGCGCTCTTTTCTCAAGTATAAATGATCGCAGAGGAGAATCAGAGTATTCCGTTGGAAAACTTATGGATTCTCTTCGCGTTCATCACTAGAAAATGCCTCGGAATGGAGACGAAATGTCAGAATTAAAAAAATCGGATTTTTACTTTGATTTACCGCAGGAACTGATTGCCCAGGATCCTTTGGAGGATCGCTCCGCGTCCAGACTCCTTGTGCTGAACCGAAAGACGGGAGCGGTGGAACATCATACGTTTAGGGAAATCACGAATTATGTAAGATCGGGAGACTGTCTGGTTTTAAATAATACCAAGGTCATTCCGGCAAGGCTGATGGGCGTGAAGGAGGATACGGGTGCGGCAATCGAGGTGCTGCTGTTAAAGCGGCGGGACAACGACGTTTGGGAAACCCTCGTAAAGCCCGGGAAAAAGGCGAGACCCGGCGCAAAGATTGTCTTTGGGGACGGGTGTCTGCGGGCGGAAGTGCTGGACGTGGAGGAGGAGGGCAACCGCCTGATCCGCTTTGACTATGAGGGGATTTTTGAGGAGGTGCTTGACCGTCTTGGGGAAATGCCGCTGCCGCCTTATATTACCCATAAATTGCAGGACAAAAACCGCTACCAGACCGTGTACGCGAAATATGAGGGCTCTGCAGCGGCGCCAACGGCGGGGCTTCACTTTACCGAAGAATTACTTGCGCAGATAGAGGAAATGGGCGTAAATATTGCCTATGTGACCCTCCATGTGGGGCTGGGCACCTTCCGTCCCGTGAAAGCGGACAACATTTTGGAGCACCATATGCATTCCGAGCATTATGAGGTGACGCCCGAGACGGCGGAGCTGATCAACCGCACGAAGGAGAGCGGCGGGCGCGTGATCTGCGTGGGGACGACAAGCTGCCGCACGGTGGAGAGTGCGGCGGACGAAAACGGTCGGGTGCAGCCGGGGTGCGGAGATACGGAGATCTTTATTTACCCGGGGTATCGGTTTAAGGTGCTGGACTGCCTGATCACGAATTTTCATCTGCCGGAATCCACGCTGGTAATGCTTGTTTCTGCGCTTGCGGGCAGAGAGAACGTGCTGGCGGCGTACCGGGAGGCGGTGGAGGAGAGGTATCGGTTTTTCTCTTTTGGGGATGCGATGCTTGTGATTTAATATTATTTTGCTTTTCAAAGAGAACTGGAAGATATTTGGGTTAGAATTAACCGAAATATCTTCTGGTGCGTTTCGCTGGAATGATAAGAACGAAGGAGTAACCTGTGAGAATGAAATACAGAAGAGGGATTTTGCTCGGCTTTTTTCTGGTTCTGCTCTATACGGTCGGTCTCTATTCGGAGTCCGAGTTGGAAGACAGGATGGAAACGGCTGCAGATGCGGTATCGGAGACAAATACGGGAAAAAGTTATGTCAGCGTGGCGGGACATGAGATTGCACTGTGGCAGCAAGGCGGTCAGTTCTACGCCTTTCTTCCTTCCGCCTGCAGGGAGATGGACTTGCAGCCGGAAATACCGAAGGAGACCGCTCCCGATTCTATCGTGTGGATGTATTCGGAAAATATTCCAGCCGTTTTTATTGATACAAAGTCCGGGAGCGCGGAACAAATTCATGCGGATAAAAACGTAAAGGAAGCAGGGGAAATTTCCGTTTTGGAAGCGGACGGTAGCATCAGCCTCCGTATGCCGCTTGCCTATATCAAGAGTAGGGGCAACACTTCTTTTACTTCTTTTGAAAAAAAGCCTTATCAGATTAAATTGACGGATGCAGTATCGCTTTTGGGTATGGATGCCGCGAAAAAATGGATTTTCATTTCCAATGCGCCGGACACGACGCTTCTTAGGAACGCGCTTTCCAGAAAGCTTGCAGGGCAGCTTGACTTGGCGCGGTCGAATGACGGTGTCTTTGTGGATCTGTATTTAAATGGGGAATACGCAGGAAACTATTATGTCACGGAAAAGGTGGAAGTGCATAAAAACCGTCTTCCGATAACGGACATGGAGAAGATGACGGAACTTACGAACAACAACGAAGAGTTCAACGTCTATGAGACTGCGTGGACGGATACGACAAAGGCAAAAGATGTGCCGAAAGACCCTGTGGATATCACAGGCGGTTATTTAATTGAGCGGGATTTTGGGGAGCGGTTTCTTTCCGAAGTCGAGATTAACGGCAGCTATTTTATAACTGAGGCGGAAGAATCGTTCATTGTTCGTTCACCAGAATATGCTTCGGAGAATCAGATTGCCTATATTAACAGCTATATTCAAAGTGTGGAAAACGCTATTTTGTCACATGACGGCATCGATCATGAGAGCGGAAAGTCCTATCAGGATTTGATTGACGTGGATTCTTTTGCGCGAAAATATCTTTTGGAGGAAGTGACGGCTAATTATGACGGCGGCGTGGCAAGTTCCTATTTTTACAAGGACAGGGATGCCGTCAGTGAAAAACTGTTTGCGGGACCGATATGGGATTATGACGTCACGTGGGGAAATACCCCGGCTTACATCGGATACCTTTCGAATTCGCCCAAGCGGCTGACAAGGCTGGATTTTCATCAGGACTCGTCCGTATGGTTTCCCGCCTTATATGAAAAACCGGAATTTTATCAAGCGGTTATTTCCTGCTACCGGAGAGATATCAGTCCCTATTTGGAGACGATGGCTTTGCAGACGCTTCCGCAGCTTGCAGAGATGACCGCCGCGTCCGCGGCTATGGACAGGGTTCGGTGGTCGGCACAGTATGCGGAGAACAGTACATGGGAGAGCCGTGAAGAGGAGGTCGCTTTTTTGGCGGACTATATTTTAGAACGCAAAGCGTTTCTGGACAAGGCATGGATAGAGCAGACTGCGATACATGAAATTGAGTTATTCATCGAAGATGCGCCTTATGATACGCTGTATGTTTTTTCGGGAGAGAAGATGCCGAAAATGCCGGATGCGGAAATATCTTATGCGGAGTTTCTGGGATGGACTTCAGAAAAGGATGGTCAGCCGCCCGATTTGCATATTCCTGTTTATGAAGATATGGTTTTCCACGCAGTGTTACAATATCCCTGAGCGGCTTCTTGTGTTATGATTCCTTCGCGGTGTCCAATACGGCAAATCCGTGGTCGAGAAGCATTTCGTTGGCATCCATGATGGTCATATGATTCATCAGGGCGAACAGAATCAGCGCGTCCCGCCCATCTCTGGCATACAATTCCCGATTGCCGGAAAGCTTCAGCATTTTTTGTGTTTCCTCCTCGGACAGTCTCAGCCCGAAAGAAAGGGCGATCAGCTTGTCACGGGAGGGAATTTTATCGCCCGCAAAAATCCGATAGACATAGGCGCGCCCAAGCAGAGAACCCCGGATCACGTCCGCACGCCGGAGGTTCTTTTGCGCCAGCAGCATCTGCAGATGATCTGCCAGACTTTCTTTCAGCATATGTGTTCTGTTTTTCTCCAGATAGTCTTCCATATCCGTTGCGGTTCTGATTTCATGCCGCAGTTCATCCGTTGACTTTTCATCCATTCTGCATCGAAGTCCTTCCTGTGTATTTCCTGTAAATCTTATTATATCTGTTTATGGTAAGCGTGACAACTGTGGAGGAAATGTCTACCGTCGGTAGACCAAAATCGACAAAATTTTCCCTATAATACCATCATGGGAGAGGGAAAAGCATGAAATACACAGAGATATCTTTATCCGGGAAGGGAAAAGAGAAGCGCGTATATTACGAATGGATACGTCTGACTGCCTGTTTTTTTGTTATATTTAATCACCTGAAAGGCTATGTGCTGTTTCAGAACGCGTCCGGCGCAAAGCAGTTGTTTTACATGGTTCTTTCTGTGATTACCAAAATCAATGTGCCGCTGTTTTTCATGGTTTCCGGCGCGCTGCTCTTGGGAAAGCGAGAGGATATTTTCACGGTTTTAAAAAAGCGGGTCAGCAGGATTTGTCTGGTTATCCTGCTTTTTTCTCTGGGCATTTACACGGAGTGCCGGTTGTACGCGCTCGCGCAGGGCAGGGACTACGAATTTACGGTGAAGCGTTTCCTTTACGGGGTATTTGAAAGGAGTCTGGATGAGACGGGCGCCTACTGGTATCTCTATGCCTATCTTGGTTTCCTTTTATTATTGCCTCTGATGCAGAAAATAGCGGGACAGATGAGCCGGAGCGATTTTTACACGCTGTTTGCACTGCATTTTATAATCTGGTCGATGTTTCCCATCTGCAATCTTTTCCTACGTCTGGCAGGGTGCGAAAGTCTTTCTCTGGCGGGGGAATTTTCTGTGCCGCTCGCCACGACGGCGGCGTTTTTCTATCCCCTTACAGGCTATTATATCGACCGTAAAATAGAGATACGGGCGGTCTCCAAAAGAAAATGGGCTGGGCTTTGTGCGGCGGCTGCTGTGGCAATCTGCCTGTCCTGTCTTTGTGTGTATTTGGATGGGGCGGCGGATGAGACCTTTATTTCCCTGTTCGACTATGTGCTCGCCATCGCGGTATTTCTGGCTGTCAAATATACGACGGCTGTCAAAATACCGGCATTGTCATCCGGAAAAACGGCGGAGGCGGTCTGTTTTATGGGTTCGCTCACCTTCGGCATTTATCTGTTGGACCACTATTTTAAATTGGTTTTGTATGAGAATTACGAAGCCTTTGCAGAGCGGTTT